>Ga0208693_1000128_pt1 | contig 62378 bp, 61 predicted proteins | sample AD_UKC071_MetaG_FD_184438 | JGI IMG/M metagenome (GOLD analysis project Ga0208693, IMG submission 184438) | Active sludge microbial communities of municipal wastewater-treating anaerobic digesters from USA - AD_UKC071_MetaG (SPAdes) (version 2) | ecosystem: Engineered > Bioreactor > Anaerobic >... | reverse complement strand
CCGGCACTGTTTATGAAATTGGTCTGGTGCCGGGAAATTTGGCGCCCGAGACAATCGACACCCTGTCGCTGCTGCTGGAGAAACCTTCCCGGGAGGTTTTGGTTCTCCTCGAACAGAGTTGGGTCAGGGAGGACAGTTTTGTTCCCCTGGCCACTGTCGACCAGGATACCTGGAGCCAGTTGCGGCAGCCGCTGACAGCTTTGCCGGGAGTGCTGGCCAAGGCCCGGAATGGTCGGGTGTACAACTTTCCCGAGTCCTTGGCTCAAACTATAGGCTACATTGGGGAAGCCAAGGGAGAATATCTTGAGAAGATAAAGGCATTGGGCTTTGAGGCAGGGGATCTGGTGGGGCTCTGCGGTTTGGAGCAGATCTGCAATCAGAGGCTGCTGGGCAGACCCGGCGCAGCAATCGAAATCAGGGATGACAACAATATTGTCGCCGAAGTTGCCCAGCGGCCGGTTATCCACGGGGAAGACGTCATAACCACCTTAGACGTAGGGAAAATCCGCAAGCTGGATGCGGCACTGGGTGAATGGTCGGGCAGCATGCTCTTGCTTGATTGCAAGCGGGGCAGTATTATAGGAGTGGTTTCCAAGCCGGGATTTGACTGCAATCTGTTTGTGCGGGGAATCAGTTCCTCTCAGTACCAGGGGCTTCTGGCCCAGAATTCTCCTTTCCTCAACAGGGCCTTTAATGCACTGTATCCCCCTGGTTCGGTTTTTAAGCCCTTTACTGCCCTCATGGCCTTGGAAGAAAAAGTTTTCGACCCGGATTACAGCTGGGACACCCCCCAGCATTGGCAAGGAGCGGCTGATTGGGGTGGCTACCGGGTCACCCGCGTGCTGCGGCCTCCGGGTCCTGTTGATTTATGGGAGGCCATGCGCTGGTCAGACAATGTCTACTTTGCCGACTTAGGCCTGAAGATAGGGTGGCCAGCTTTTTCCGCCTATGCCGGCCAGTTGGGCTTTGGCGAAAAGATGCCTTTTGCCCTCAATTACGAGCGCTCCCAATTTGGCCAGGGTGAAGGCAGCGTGCTGTTGGCAGATTCCAGCTATGGTCAAGGGAAGATGCTGACCACACCCCTGCATATGTCTTTGCTGTATGCCGCCCTTGCCAGAGGGGATGGGATTCTTCCCCGGCCCAGTTTGCTGGCTGAGGAGGAGCCTGGCCCTTGGCTGGAAACCAGTTTCCAGCCCCAAAACCTCGCTCTGTTGGATCGGGTCCTGGCCTATACAGCCTCCGGCAGGGAGGTTCAGGTTTCGACGGGGGACAGCACCCTGCGGGGCAAGACCGGCACCTCGGAAATCAGCAAAGAGAGGCAAATAGCGTGGTACATTTGCTACTTTGATGATTACGTGCTGGCTGTTACCCTGGAAGGGGATTCTGCTCTCAGCAGTACCCAAGCGGTGCAGGTGGCAAGGGAGTGTCTCGAATCTGGCATCCGGGACCAGGGTTATTAGCCAACCCCCCTGTCTGGGGGGGATTACATATTATGGCCTGAAAAAGGTCCTGCCGCCTTTGCCGGGGAACCCGGCAGCAACTCAAAAGTACGGATATCGTTACGAACCGGGCTGCAGGTCGATGTCCAGCTCACTGTCGCCGTAGCTGAAAAACCAATTGTCTTCCCTTCTCAGGGGGGACAGGTCTATATCTGCCAGGGGACAGGCAATGAACATGTTATTGGCCAGGGCATTTTTCAGGGGTTTAAAGGCAAACTTCCCCAGGCAGGTGTCAAAGACCCTGCCTGAACTGTTGAGGATGTGGCGCAGGCCTTTGCTGCGGCAATACTTGATGGTTGCCAGCACCAGGGCTGGCAGCTGGCGGGACTTGGCAGGACCCAGATAGTCGACAATGAAGCATGCTCCCCTGCTGGTAGTGCGAAAGATCAGCATTGCTACGGGCTTATCCCCCTCCAGGGCCACGACAAATTTGTAGTCCTGGCCCGGGCGCAGATTATAGCGCCAATGGAAGTAGGGATAATCCCGCTGCACCAAGACGGCAAAGGAATCTTTCATCTCGTCCCAGATTTCCTGGGTGGCAGGCGGGGCGGCGGAGAGAATGGCAGTTTCCACTGATCCGGCCTCTTTTGCCAAAGCAGCAATTCGCCTGTCGTCGATTCGTTGAAAGAGGTTGTTGCCCATAGCCGCCAGGGGCCTTGCCAGCAGGTATTTGGCGAGGTGGGCCTTGATGTCCAGGGGGCGGATCACTGCCCTGCGTTCCAGGAGAAAGTCCCAGCCGAACTTGGCGTAGCCGGGATATGAATTAGAGTTGGCGAAACCCAGGATCAGCTGAATGCCCAATTCTCTCGCCCTCGCCAGGCTGTATTCAGTCATCGCCCGGAAGATACCCTGGCGCTGATAGTCGGGATGGGTCATGGTCTTAACGGACCAGGCTGCTAAATATCTCTTGCCGGCAATAAATAAAGGGACTGGGATTAAGCCGTCTGAAGCAATTACCCTGTCCTTGTCCCTGGCAATGTGGAGGAGATGGATTCCCCGGGGATTGTATATGTTTTCTGCAAAAAGCCATTGGTACATTTCCTTGCTTGTCACAGCTCTGGTGCCGTATATCGACTGGCTGAGGGCAACAAAACCGGAGAAATCCCGCTGAAAATCCAACTGGGATATTGGATAATTCATAAGCTGTCCCCCCGTGTCAAATAAGGATCCTTGCTCCAGTCTATGCACTTTGCCTAACAAGGGGGAAAGAAAATATCTGGAAGAGGCAGGGATTTTCATTGCCGATGTGGAATAAATCAAAAAACGGCAGGAGGGGGAAAAGCCGATGACGAAAACTGCGATTATTGCTGATGACGATCCTATTTCCCGGGCAAGAGTAGAAGCCTTGGCAATCCAACAGAATTATAAAATTATCGCATCGGTAGATAATGGTGCCGACGCGGTTTTGCGTATTTTGCAACACCGTCCGGACAAGATATTTTTGGATGTAATCATGCCAAAATTAGACGGACTGGGAGTCCTGGAAGAATTGGCCAATTTCGAGGATTACAAACCGCACATTACCATGGTCACTTCTTACCGGCGCAGAGAGATTATTGAGCATGCTCTCAAACTGGGGGCAACTGACTACCTTATAAAAACACCGGGGGGACTTCAGAAGGGCGACAACCTGCTGTTTGATTAATTGCGGCACAACTGCGCCTTTCTAAAAACATAATAATTGTAATAGTGCACTAGGCAGTGACGGTTCCAATTATGGGGGGAGAGTGAGGTTGTGTCTGTTCGCATTGATATTGAGCTGGTGAAAACTCTCACCGCGCAGCCAGATTCTCTGGCACCAGCCGCCGATAGCCCGGGGTTTCGCCTGTATTGGCGCAAAACTGGCCTGGATCCCAATGAGGCTTTGACGGAGCTGGCAACACCTGAAATAAAAGCCAGGTTGCTTGCCCTGGAAGAAGAGGTGCAGGGGAGGAGCGTCTTAGGAGCTTTAGGACGGATCTCCGGGACCTCTATTGAGCAGCAAGTTACCCGCCATATCCCTGATGGCGGGGCAGTTGACTCATGTGTGGAGTTTATCCCGGGTGGAAAACTTCCCTTTGTTGCCGAGGGCAATACAGTGGCTGTAAACCTCTTTGCCATGGAGTTGCATGGCAACAAACTTTATATTGGGGATTTTCCCCTGATATCCATCCTCGCAAATCGCGTTCACCTCTTAGCTTCGGAGAAGTTTGTCCCTGGGTTGGATAATGCAAGTGCTTCACCTCTTGCTGTTTTCCTGGTCCGCATGCTCAGGGAAAGTTGTGCCACCCTATTTTTTACGGTGCCAGTTTCCGGAAACATTTATAACCTGTGGCAGCAGGCGGAAAAGCGGCGCGAAGAGGATGTGGAGCTGTTGCGCAAATACATACAGGGCGGTAAGCGGGCTGCAGACCCTCAGGAGCTGGAACAGCATTTTTCCCTGGGTGCCAGTGCTGCCCTTGTTGCCAGATACCCTCTGGGTACCTGGATGTGCCAGGTCATCGAAGGGGCTTTTGGCCGCAACTACCTGGTAAACTTGCTGCCCCAGGCCCATAATTTTATCAATGCCTTTGAAGAAGCCAGGATTAAGTTTGGCTTACCAGATAAATTCAGCATGGTGACTGGGTAATGAACTGGTTGCAATTAATTGAACGTCGCAATTCTGTGCGTCAGTATGAAGAGAATGTCGACGAGTCAATTTTGGCAGCCGTCAGAAAGATTTGCGAGCATGTCAGGAGATATAACAACTCGCCATTAAAGTTTTATCTCTTGCCGGGGACTGAAGTTCATCAACACCAAAAGTCCATTGGCCCCATAGGACGGGTCTGGGCTCCTTGGTACATTGCCGCCGTTGCCCCGGCTGATGCTGTTTCTCTGTTTAATTTGGGCTACAGCGGGCAGCGGGTGGTGCTGGAACTCACTGCGCTGGGCATAGGGACTTGCTGGTTGGGGTCCCTGGTTGATTGGTCAGCCCTGGGGGACAGCCTCAGCCTGGGTAAAGGAGAAGCAGTCAGGACCCTGATAGCCTGGGGCCGAAAACTTGAGTCCCTTGCAGAGAAGCCGGGCCGGCGCCTGCCTCCTGAGAAAATCGCTGTCTTTCCCGGGGAAAAGGATGTTAAGTACCCCTGGAGGACGGTATTGGAGGCCGTGCGCTGGGCACCATCGGCAATCAATGGCCAACCCTGGCGCCTGTGGTTCGGCGCCGATGCAGTGCACCTGTACAGCCGGCCCCGAAGGATTACACGCAGGTACTGTCCGATTGATATGGGCATTGCCCTGTGTCATCTTGAGCTGGCGTGCCAGCAACTGAATATTCCCGGCCGCCTTGGCGAAGGGGAGCATCCCCGGCGAAAGGGCTGGGAATACTGGGCTTCTTATTTGTTCGACTAGAGAGAACTGACCGGTTCTCTTTTTTCATGACTCCCCGGGAGGAGGGACGGAGATGAAAAAGAAAGTGCAAATTTATACTGATGGGGCCTGTTCGGGCAATCCCGGCCCCGGCGGCTGGGCAGCTATCCTGATCTACGGGGAGCATTCTAAAGAGCTCAGCGGTTATGAGCCCGAAACGACAAATAACCGCATGGAGATGACAGCGGTTATCAATGGGTTTCAGGCTCTAAAAGAGCCGTGTCAGGTTACTCTGTTCAGCGATTCTCAGCTTGTAGTGCAGGCTTTTAACTCTGGCTGGATTTCCAACTGGCTGAAAACCGGGTTCAAGGGAGGAAAGGTCAAGAACATCGATTTGTGGCAGGAAATATTGAGGGTAATTGCTCCCCATCAAGTGCAATGGGTTTGGGTAAAAGGACATCAAGACAACCCCTTGAACAATCGCTGTGACGAGTTGGCGCGCAAAGCGATAGCCGACAACAATAACTAGCGGGTGGTGCCGGGAATTGAAAACCTGTTGGTTGACAATTCCATACATAGTCCTGGCAGCTGTTGCTGCAGTTCGATTCTGCCTGTTGTCCGTTCTGCCTGGTGACCAGGAGGACAAGTGGTCCAGGCAGTTTTTTCGCGCCTTAAGAGATCTGGCTTTTCTGTGCCTCCTGACTCTCCTGGCCTGTTCCTGGCTTTCCGGTTTCTTCCCCTGGGTTAATTTGGTGATGCTGTCTGTTCTGGCCACGGTGTTGTTGGTCAAGACTGCCCTAGTGTCGATTTTGTGGCTGTTATGCGCTGGGCAAGCTGTTCCCCACCGCCTAAGTCGCTGGGCGATTGCTGTTGCCAGGTTTCAACCTGGCCAGGGCAGCCGGGCTCTTGGTTGGGGGGCGGCTTTTGTGTTCACCGGGGCAGCAGCCTTAATTGCGTACTTGTATTCCGGTGACATGCCCTTGCTGCTTGCGGCTTTTCTGTCGTTGACCCTGGGCTTTGTTTCTTTGCTGCAGGGGGCATCCCGCCTGTTAAAGGCAAAAAAGGCATAGCGGGTAAAGGGTCTGGTTCCCGTATAGCAATGCACGGTAGAGGCACACTATGAAAAAGGAGGGATTGCATTGAGTTGCAACGATACTAAGCAGCCCCTTTCAGTGTTGATTCGCAATGGCGCATATCTTATAGCTCTCCTGGCAATCCTTTGGTTCATAGGCCGCTACGTGCTTCCAATTATTTGGGCCCTGATTTCCAAGATATGAGCATAAACTAAGTAAAACTCCTGGGGGAGGAGTTTTACTTAGTTATGGGGGTTGTGTACTGCTCTGTCGATAAAATATTCGCTGCCTGGCCTCCCAATTTGGGGGGTAGGGAGAGAAATTTGACATTCTCCCTTCTGCCTGTATATAATAATCCATACTGCAATGACAGGAAGAGTAAGAGGGACAGCGCACCCAGTGAGCCGGGACAGTGGGAACCGGTTGCATAAAGCCCTTTGAACATGGTCCTGGAGCTTTGCGGCCGAACCATTTGGCCAGGCCGTGACGGTGCGCCCGTTATCGCGTTTAAAGAGGCCGCTTCATGGCGGCAATGCGGGGTGGTACCGCGGGATAAATGCCCGTCCCGGCCGAATGGCTGGCACGGGTATATTTTTTGGAGGTGGAGACCCATGACAAGAAAAATCTTAATTTGCAGCGCCTGGCCGTATGCCAATGGTTCTTTGCATCTGGGCCACATTGCCGGCCTGCTGCCTGCGGATATTCTGGCCCGGTATTTCCGCCTGGCGGGAGATGATGTGCTCTTTGTTTCCGGCAGCGACTGCCACGGCACCCCGATTACAGTCAGGGCCAGCCAGGAGGGGCGGCTGCCCGGGGAAGTGGCCAGCCAATTCCACCAGGAGTTTGTCGAGAGCTTTGCCGGCCTCGGGTTCAGCTACGACCGCTACGCGGCCACTATCGACGCCCCTCATCAGGAGCAGGTCCAGGAAATCATTCGCCATTTATATGACCAGGGCTGGCTGTACCCCCAGGAACAGGAGCAGACCTGGTGCCAGCACTGCGAAAAGTTCTTGCCGGACCGCTATGTGGAGGGCACTTGCCCCCGCTGCGGCGCCAAAGATGCCCGGGGGGATCAGTGCGACAGCTGCGGCAGCTTGTTGGATCCCGGCGATTTGGCTGATAAGCACTGCAAACTCTGCGGCCACCAGCCTGGAATTAAGAAGACCCAGCACCTCTTTTTCAAGCTCTCAAATTTCCAAGAGGCTATTCAGGACCTGGCAGGCAAAAAAGGCCCCCATTGGCGTATCAATGCCCGGGAAGCCACCCGGCGCTACCTGCGGGAGGGCTTGCACGACCGGGCCATCAGCCGGGACATCGATTGGGGAATTCCCATCCCCTTGCCTGGCTATGAAGACAAGCGGGTATATGTATGGTTTGAAGCGGTGCTGGGCTATTTAACCACCAGCAAGCGCTGGGCAGAAGAGAAGGGAGACCCGGATGCCTGGAGAGTTTTCTGGAGCAAGGGCGCTACCAGCTACTATGTCCACGGCAAGGACAATATTCCCTTCCATACAGTAATCCTGCCGGGACTGTTGCTGGCTATCGACCCTGATCTCAATCTGCCGGATCGAATTATCTCCAGTGAATTCCTCAATATCGAGGGAAAGAAGCTGTCCACCAGCAAAAACTGGGCGGTGTGGATTCCAGATTTCCTGGAGAACTACTCCCCTGACTCTCTTCGCTACTTCTTGACCGTCAACGGCCCCGAGTCCAGGGATGCTGACTTTTCCTGGCGGGAATTTGTCGAGCGCAATAATGGAGAGCTGGCGGGGGCCTGGGGGAATCTCGTCAATCGCACCCTTACCTTTGTGCACAAATACTTCGAAGGTCTGGTTCCCGGAGGCAGCAATGAAGAGGGCGATTTGCTCCTGGGGAATATCAAAGCCCTGTATGCCACTGTCGGCAGCCTCATTGAAGAGGGGCATCTGAAAGAGGCCCTGAAACTTGTCTTTGAACAAGTGCGGGCCTGCAACAAGTACTTTGACAGCCAGGCGCCCTGGCAGTCAATAAAAACAGATAAAGAGGCCTGCGCAGGGACAATCGCGGTGTGCATCCAGGCAATTGCCAACCTGGCAGTCCTCACAGCTCCCTTCTTGCCCTTTGCCTCGGAAAAAATCTTCGCCACCCTGGGGCTTTCCGCTGCAAGCTGGCAGTGGCAGACCGTTCCCCAGGGGGGACAGGTGTTAAAGCCGGAAATTCTCTTTCCCAACCTGGACAAGGAGGTTATCGAAAAAGAGATTGCCAAACTGGGGAAATAGCTAGAACAGCATGGCTGCTACTAGCAGGGCCAGGAGCAGGGCATAGCCCCAAAACAGCAGTTTTTGCTTGCCCTCCAGGTGCCGCTGTCTGGAGGCATAGTTCTCCAAAAGCTGTATTTTCTCTTCCAGTTGGGAAATAACCGCCCCCTGCTTCCGGATATCCCCCAGGAGGCTTTGTCGACCTTGACTTACTTCCTCCCTCAATTCATCCAGCAGGCCCAGCAGCTCCCGGCGGCGGAGGCTGAGGTCAGTCCTGAGATTGTCGAGAGCTTTGCCGGTAGCCTGGCTGTGCCGGTGGAGCTCTTCTTGTACCTGAGCGGCAAATACGGCATTTTCTTCAGCCTGGGCCTGGCGGAACTTTTCCAGAAGACGGAGATCTTCAGCCACCTCTGCCTGGATTTTTTCGGTGCGGGCTATTTGGCTGGCCAAGTTTTCCAGGGCTTCATTGCCCCGGGTCAGGAGTGCTTCGGTACTGCGCTGCTGGCTTTTGAGATTGGCAACCCCCTTTTGAAAATCCTTCAGGGCTTGTTCTACCTGCAAGTAGAGTTCTGTTGCTCCTTCAGCAGTCATGGGAGGGCACCTCCTTCAAGACTTGGATTATCTGCTGCAGCAAGGGCAGCATGAGGGTGAGATGGACTCTGGGATACTGGTCCGGCGGGTCCAGGGCAGCAGCCACTTGCCGGAGGGCTGCAGTATCCAGGGACCCCAGGTATCTTTCTGCCAGAATGTTGACCACATCGGGGCTGGGCACCCCCGCAAAAAGCTCCGGCACCAGCTGGGGACAATCCTCCAGGGCAATAGCCAGCGCCCCCTCAAGATTGCGCAGGGCGATGGCCCGAGTATCCGGGTTGACGCAGGCATAGATGCCTGCCAGATAAAGGGCTGCCGGGTTATAAGGCCTGTCCTCCAGCTCCCGCATCGACCGGACGGTGATGTCGTCGGCAATTTCATGGCTGTTGGCTCTTTTGGCAAGGGTTATGGCCCGGGATAAATCCTGATTGTTCAGGGCCTCTGCCAGCAGCTCCAGGCTGCGGGTAATCCCGGCTGCCCTGACGGCTTTGGGGGCGGCTTCCAGGGTGATGCCATCGCAATCGCAGAAGTTGCAGCGCTGGTAGTGAGTGCTGTCGCCAAAATATTGCATGAGGAACCGGCGCCTACAGGTGTCGGTCTTAATATACAGGTGGACGGTGTTGAGCATGTTCAGTTTTTGCGCTTTGTACATTTCAATGCGATCCGCCACTTGCCCGGCCAGCCAGTGCTTGTTTTCCAGGCTGTTGCACGCAGCCAGCTCTACTTCCAGCAAGAGATCAAACTGGTCAGTGTCGACTTTACGGTACTCCAGCACTTTATAATCCCGCACTGCCCCCAGCTGTTCCAGGTAGTACAGGTATTTTTGCTGTTGGGAGGACTGCAGGGCGGGGCAGACATAGCGAAAGAGCACGCCTCCCCGGGCATAGTCCTCCAGCTTGCAGAGGAAGTTGGTAAAACTCCTCAACACCTCCTGCTCGGAAGGATACTCCAGGGCCAGTAAGCCAGCCTGAATGCCGTAGCTGCATTTTTCGCCGCCGGTGTATTCGCATTGCCAGCCATTACAGCAGCCGGGCAGGACTGAGGCTGAAACTTGAAGGCATTTTTCCTGACGGGGACGGGCAATGATGATTGAATGGGCGTGCTCTCCGTCCCGTCCAGCCCTGCCCGCTTCCTGGTAGTACGCCTCCAGGGAAGCGGGTGCAGAAAGGTGGACTATGTAATCTATATTCTCTTTATCAATTCCCATGCCATATCCTTTTGTCGCCACCAGCAAGGGGAAGCCATTGTTCTTAAATTCGTCCTGTATGGCTATGCGCAAGGCATCGGGAAGCTGAGCATGGTAATGGCGGCAGTCCAGGCCCGTTTCCTGCAGTCTGTGAGCGACTTCTTCGCTGCCCAGGGGCTGTGTATACCTGCCCCGGGGGGCAGCATAGGGGGTAAATATTACGCCGGCGCCCCGGGTGTGAATCTCTTCCAGGCTGCAGTCCAGGACCCGGGGAATTTCGGTATCCAGCATCTTCAGCAGCTCACTGTGATAATCCTCCTCCGGGGCCATCAAGCGCACCTGCAGGCTGATTTCCCTCCTGTCCAGGGTGTCGGGGGTGATCATATCCTGATAATTGAGTCCCAGTAGGGTGAGAATGTCCTGGCGGACATAGCGGGAGGCAGTAGCGGTCAGGGCGCAGACCGTGGGGTTTTGCATTCGGGCAAGAAAATGGCGCAGGCGCAGGTACGAGGGCCTGAAATCGTGTCCCCATTCCGAAATGCAATGGGCTTCGTCAATGGCAACCAGGCTGACGGGGTGGGCGGCCATGGCCTCGGCCAGTTGTTGCTGAAAACTGTCAATCTGCAGGCGTTCGGGAGACAAATAGAGAAGCTTAAGATCTCCGGCCTTGAGTTTACCGAGGACAGCTTCTTTTTCTTCGGGGCTTTTGGAACTGTCGATATAATCTGCCCCCAGGATGCCGTTCTTCACCAGGTTGACATACTGATCCCGCATGAGAGATTTTAAGGGACTGACTACCAGGGTAATGCCCGGCAAGAGCAAGGCGGGAAGCTGAAAACACAGGGATTTCCCTGCCCCCGTAGGCAGGATTGCCAAGGTATTCTTTCCCTGGCTCAAGCGTTCCAGGATTTCATACTGGCCCTGCCTGAGACTGGTGAACCCCCAAATCCTGTTTACCAGCCACGCCGCCAGTTGGGGTGTTAGGAAGTATTTCTGTTGCCGGTAAGGGGAACAGCGGCCCGTCTGCAAGGGCGGCAGAAAGCAGGAGAGTGAACCGTCTGGATTGACAGGGATGATATCTTCCTCAACCTCCAGAGGAAGAACCTCCAACCAGGGATGCTGAGTTTTTGTGGCCCAGTTGAGATGCACCCGGGTTTTTTCACCGGAGTAAAAGCAGCGTATGGCCCCGTAAAGACTTAACATATCCAGCAGCGGCTTATTGAGGCCCAGCCCCGGAGGCACTCTAAAGTGCCAGCTCCGCGGGGGTTGTGCCGTCAGGCGGATCAGGTCCGACGCCAGGGTCTGAGCGGGACTGCCGGGCAACTGCCGTGCCCTGGGGGTAATGAAGCTCAGGAGGTAGCGGAAAATAATGCTGATTGTCCTTTCCATTGAAACAACCCTTTCTAACAGTTTGTAACGGGGTTACTCACTAATTTCCACAACAACAATCTATTTCCTGCCTGATGATTATTAATTATCACCTTCCTTTTTGCAGGGAACGGGGAAAATTAGGCGAATTAAATAAGGTGGAGGGGATGTATATGCTGCGAAAAAAAATAGACAGTTGGGGAAGATTCACCTTCTCCCTCCTGGTTTTTTGGGCAGTTCTCTGCCTCAGCAACGGCTTTTTTTCTGACCTTGCCCGCTTGAACGGCAGATTGACTTTAGCGGCTGTAGAGTCTGGCTATATTGCAGCCATGCGGGGCATTTTTCTCTTGCTGATATTAGCGGCCACCCTGTCGATGACGGCCTTGGTGCGCCGGGGGCTAATCATTGTTCCCCTGGTATGGGCGGCCAATTGCCTGCGCTTCTCCCTGGCGGGCTCATATCAGGCGATGCTGAAGTACATATTTTTTGTGTCCGAGCTTCTGAACTTGCTGCTCTTGATTTTCCTGCCCATTGTGCTCGTCATCATCCTGTGGTGGTCCCTGGATAATCTGGACCCCTCTTTGCAGGCAGGGAAACTCGCAGTACCGGGCTTATGGGCACTATTGGTTGTTACGGTGTCTGCCGGCAATTATTTTGTCTGGCACTGGTCCCATTCCTTTGGCATAGACTTAACGCCACCCCATTATTCCCTGCTGTTATTGCTCACTGGCTTGGGACTTGCAGTCTTGCTTACGAGACATCGCCCCTGGGAAGCCCTGCTCTTGTACTTCCTCGGGTTACTCCTGCCAGCTGTCATCCCCATGGCTCTGTTAGGTTGGTACGATGGCCTCGGCATATATCTGACAATTCTCTTGCCTTTTGCCCATGGCGGGTTTTTCAGTGTGTGGCTGGAGCTGATGCTGTTGCTTGCCGGCCCGATTTTGCTGGTCCTGGTTCTGAGCCAGTACTATAATTGGAAACGGGGGCAAAAATTAATTGAAATAATCTAACTGGAACTCCTTTCCCGGGCAGGAATTTTCAAAGCGTCCGTTGAAATATATTTGTAATATTTTTATGGGGGGTGGGACGTGGTGGATGTTGTGAATTATTCAAATCAATTTTTACCCCACGTCATTCGTCTTTTCTGTCCCGGAGATATTCGCATCGACGGGAAGCTTGATTTTTTCCGGCAGACTTTTGCCTTGTATCAGCCAGGCCCCGAGGAGTCCTGTTTGCTGGCAAAGGGCAGCGATGGGCTGCTGGCCTGCGTATATCTGGTTTCTTTCGAAAAAGTCCAGCCCGGCTTGATTTTCATTAAACTAGCTGTGGACAGAAAAATGGGGGAAGAGGATTTTACTGAGTTTTGGGAGCAGTGTCTGGCCCTGGCAAGGACTTTGACCAAGGGGCAGCTTATGTTGCGGGTGGAAGTAACCGGCAATCACGTGGTGAATTTTTTGGCGGCAAAGGGGTTGAAGGTTTCCCGGGAAATGCAGGAACTATATGCCTCCCTGGATCAACTGCCCCAAGAGCCCAATGCAGGGGACGGGGATTTTAAAGTTGTATCCCTGGCCCAGCAGCCTGATCTTGAAGCCCTGTGGCTGAACACCTTCAATCAGGGCTCTAATACCCCCTGGGATATTCCCCCTCTGGACAGTGGTTGCCTTGACCGCATGCGGCAGGAGTCTGTCTTTGATGCTGACACATTTTGGGTGGGGTTCAGCGGCGGCGAGGCGGTGGTTGCTCAATTTTATTCAATAGCTGATAAAAATGAGGGCGTTGTTCGCATTTATATGTCCTCCCCCCGCAGCCGGGCATTTGGCCGGCGCATGCTCAAAGAGACTCTCAGCGCCCTGGAACAAAAGGGATTCAGCAAGGCAATACTCTATGCTGATGCTGCCAGCCAGGCTACTAACCTGCTGTATAAAATGCTGGGTTTTCTGCCCCAGGGGAAAAAGATGCTAATGGAATGCCTCCTGCCGGCAAGGCCATAAATTCGGCAGTTGCCGGACAACCCATAATATCAAAAAAAAAACCGGAAATCCGGTTTTTTTTAGCGGCGAGAGAAGCAGGTGCTGCAGTAAACAGGTTCGCCGGTAGTGGGCTTAAAGGGCACTTGTGTTTCGGCGCCGCATTCGGCACAGATAGCAGAGTGCATTTCCCGGGGGCCTCCGGCACGTTCCCGGCGCCTGCGAGAACGGCAGTCGGGGCACCGGCCAGGCTCATTGGCAAAGCCCTTTTGGGCGTAAAATTCCTGTTCGCCTGCGGTGAAGACAAATTCTGCTCCACAATCACGGCACTGCAGGGTCTTGTCGGCAAATTCCATGGTAAATAACCTCCTTTGGTTTGGCCCTGTTTGGACTGACAGCCGAATAAACCTAAAGGGGTAGATTTACCAGGAGCAGCCAAAAAATTTCAGGGTTCACCAGTATTATACTCTATGGAAAATTCTAATGCAACAAAAATGTTATAAATGAATTCGATTTTTAATAAACTGGTTTTACCATAATAAGCGGGAGGAACTTGTCACTGGGATGGAGAATAAGTATAGGACTTTACTAAAGATGGAGGTGTTTGGGTGAAACCTATTATTAATTTTGAACAGGCTGCCAGAATGATTGAATCCGGCAGCCGTGTTATGATCGGCGGTTTTCTGGCCGCTGGCAGCCCCCATGGTATCATTGGGAAATTAGTGGAATTGGGAACAGGCAATTTAACTGTCATCGCCAATGATACCGGTTTCCCGGACAAGGGGATTGGCCGCCTGGTTGTCAACCGCCAGGTGAGCAAGGTCATAGCCTCCCATATAGGCACCAACCCCCCCACCGGTGAACAAATGAATGCAGGTGAACTGGAAGTGCAATTAATTCCCCAGGGAACGCTGGCAGAACAGATCAGGGCTGCAGGGTCTGGCCTGGGCGGCGTGCTGACGCCGACAGGGCTGGGAACAGTTGCCGAAGAAGGCAATGAAGTTATTACAATTGATGGCAAAGAATACATCCTCGCCAAGCCAATTTTTGCCGATGTGGCCCTTATTAAGGCCCATAAGGCCGACACCCATGGCAACTTGGTTTATCGGCGTTCTGCCCGCAACTTCAATCCCCTTCTAGCTATGGCCGCCAAGCTGGTATTGGCCGAAGTCGAGGAGATTGTGGAGCCAGGTGAAATAGATCCTGACCACGTAATCACTCCTGGTATTTTTGTCGATTACCTGGTAAGGGAGGGTGAATAACATGGATGAAAAGATGGCGAAAAGGGTCATGATTGCCCGCCGGGTCGCCAAGGAGTTTTCCGACGGAGATGTTGTCAACCTGGGTATTGGTCTGCCCACCATGGTGGCAAACTATATTCCCGAAGGCGTCCACGTCATTTTACAGTCGGAAAACGGGTTTTTGGGAGTGGGGCCGGCACCGGCGCCGGAGGAAGTCGATGAAGATATTGTCAACGCCGGAGGTCAGCCGGTGACAATTCTCCCCGGGGGCAGTTGCTTTGACAGTGCAACTTCCTTTGCAATAATCCGGGGCGGGCATGTTGATGCCACCGTCCTTGGCGCTTTGGAGGTTGACGCCCATGGTAACCTAGCCAACTGGATGATACCGGGAAAAATGGTTCCCGGAATGGGTGGCGCCATGGACCTGGTGGTGGGAGCGCGCAAAGTAATTGTCGCCACTGAGCATGTTGCCAAAAACGGCTCCCCGAAAATCCTTGCTGAATGCACGCTTCCCCTGACGGCGAAGGGGCAGGTCACCCATATCATTACCGACATGGCAGTGATTGAAAAGACCCCTGAGGGCCTTATGCTCAAGGAGTTGGCCCCTGGAGTCAGTGTTGAGGATGTTGTGGCAAACACCGGGGTAGAACTGATCATTCCCGAGGAAATAGGCTTGATGGAATAAAATTTGGAGGTGCTGTAATTGGATAAAGTAGTAATTGCGTCGGCAGTGCGGACCCCTATTGGCAACTATGGCGGGAGCCTCAAGGACATCAGTGCAGTTGCCCTGGGGGAAATAGTCTACCGGGAAGCAATCAGGAGAGCTGGTCTGGAGCCCAGCCAGATTGACGAAGTTATTATGGGCAATGTCCTCCAAGGGGGTCAGGGGCAGAACCCTGCCCGCCAGGCGGCACTGAAGGCGGGACTGCCTGAAGAGACTACTGCCATGACCATTAACATGGTGTGCGGCTCCGGCTTGCGGGCTGTAGCCCTGGCGGCACAAGCCATCAGGACTGGGGAAGCCGAAATAGTCCTGGCCGGCGGCTTTGAAAGCATGAGCACTGCTCCCTACTATCTCGACAAGGCCCGCTGGGGTTACAGGATGGGCAATGGTGTTTTAGTGGACGGCATGATTAAAGACGGCCTTTGGTGCGCCATGGGAGACACCCATATGGGTATTACCGCCGAGAACCTGGCAGAGAAATACCAGCTCAGCCGCGAAGAGCAAGACGCCTTTGCCGCTGAAAGCCAGCGCAAGGCCCAGGAGGCAATTGCTGCCAAGCGCTTTGCCGAGGAAATCGTGCCGGTGGAAATCCCGCAACGCAAGGGAGATCCCATCATTTTTGACACTGACGAGTTCCCGCGGGCAGGAGTAACTGTCGAATCTCTGTCCCGGCTGCGTCCCGCCTTTAAGAAGGACGGCACGGTTACCGCCGGCAACGCCTCCGGTATTAACGACGGGGCAGCTGCCCTGGTGCTGATGACGGAAGCCAAGGCCAAAGAGTTAGGCATCACTCCCCTGGCGACCTTTGTCGCCTCTGCCCATGCCGGTGTTGCCCCTGAGATTATGGGCATTGGCCCTGCCAGTGCTGTGCGCAATGTGTTGACCAAGACAGGTTTGACCCTGGAAGATATTGACTTAATCGAAGCCAACGAAGCCTTTGCCGCCCAGTCCCTTGCTGTCAACAAAGAATTGGGCTGGAACACTGACATCATCAACGTCAATGGCGGCGCCATTGCTCTTGGCCACCCCATTGGCGCCAGTGGGGCCAGGATTCTCATTACCCTCCTCTACGAAATGAAGCGGCGCCAGGTGAAGACCGGCCTGGCCACTCTTTGCATTGGCGGTGGCATGGGTATAGCCGCTGTTGTGCAACGCTAATAATGTTAAGGGGTCCAGGTGGCCCCTTTTTCTTTTTCGTGCATGGCAAAGCGGCAATGGATGTGATACAATGACTTGCGTAATTGATTACACAGACTGGAGGCAAGAGCATGGCTAAATTGCCTGCCTATATTGGTCCTGCAGCATTTGGACTCAAGATGGGGGTCATTGTGCCGGGTTCCAATCTGCTGGCGATGGTCGCCGCCATTGCCAGGGAGTGTCACGAGGATTCCCTGCTGGATGATGGCGATGTCCTCTGTATTACCGAATCGGTTTTGGCCCGGTCCCAGAACAACTATGTCACCATTGCCGAAATTACCGGGGAAATAAGGGAAAAGTTAGCGGTCGGCCCCCGGGGGAAAATTGGCGTTGTCTTTCCCATTGTCAGCCGCAACCGCTTTGTCATGATTATGCAAGCTATCGCTGCAGCTGTTCCTCAGGGTGAAGTAATTGTCCAGCTTTCCTGGCCCCGGGATGAGGTGGGCAATCAGATTATTGGCGAGGATTATCTCAGCAGTCTGGGCAAGGAGCCTTCAGACACCATCACTCCCCAGGAGCTGGAGGGATACAGCTATAAACACCCCGTTACCCAGGTGGATTACATAGATCTCTACAGACAGACCATCGCCGCCCAGGGGGCCAGGGCCACCATTGTGCTGGGCAATGACCCGGAGTATATCCTTTCCTTTGCTCCCGATGGCGTCATTGCCGCCGACGTTCACAATCGGGACAGGACTCTGACTGCCATCGCGCCCAAGTGTAAAGCGATTACCCTGGCACACCTGTGCTCTTCGCCCCGCCGCCAGGCCTGGTCAGAGTGGGGACTGTTGGGCAGCAATATGTCTTCGGGAGGCAAGTTAAAATTAGCTCCCCGAGAAGCCTCTGCCTTTGCTGAAAAGGTGCAGCAGGAGGTTGCCAGGCTGACGGGCAAAAAAATAGAGGTCCTGATTTACGGGGATGGGGCCTACAAGGATCCCTCAACCCAAATCTACGAGCTGGCGGACCCAAAGCCCGTCTTTGGCGCCACCTCGGGATTTGCCAATCTCTTTCGGGAGGGTGTTAAGTACAAGTACTTAGTCGATTACTACCATGATCAGGGACAGAGTGTTGGAGAAATCCAGCAATTGCTGGCCCAGAAAATGTGTGCCGGGGACAGCACCGAGGGAACCACCCCCCGGTGTCTGGAAGACGTTATTGCCAGCCTTGCCGACCTGGTCAGCGGTTCCGCCGATGCCGGCACTCCCGTCGTCCTGGTCAAGGGTTTCTTTGCTTAATCGACAAGAAGGAATTTGGGGCTAAGCAGTAGAATATAAATACCTATAGCATTGCAGAAGGGAGGGGAATGAAGTGGAAGATCAAAAAACATTGGCGATTTTGGCCCATGTTCTTGGTATTTTTACAGGTTTCCTTGGCGCTTTGATCATTTACCTGGTGGCAAGAGAAGATCAGCCTTTTGCTAAAGCCCATGCCAAGGAAGCCCTTAACTTTCAAATTACCATGGCTTTGGCAGCTGTCATTTCCGGCATACTTATACTTGTTATAATCGGCATCTTAGGTATAATCGCTGTCAGCATCTGTACAATTGTCTTCAGCATTTTGGCTGCTATGGCCGCAAGCAGAGACGAAGAATACCGGTATCCAGTGTCGCTCAGGTTTATCAAGTAGTTCTTCCAGGGCCGCGAAGGCCCTGTTTCTATTTGTACCTATTTTACAAACCAGGGGCCAGTCTAGTATAATATGCTGAAGGGACGCAAAAAGGAGAGATTCTCATGGCGGAGAACTACGAAGAGAAGAGCAACTTTATCCGGGCCATCATCGACAAGGATCTGGAAGAGGGCAAAAACGACGGGCGGGTTCATACCCGGTTTCCCCCTGAACCCAGCGGCTATATACATATTGGTCATGCTAAGGCAATTTTGCTGAACTACTCCATTGCCAGGGATTATAAGGGTAAATTCAACCTGCGCTTTGATGATACCAATCCCCTCAAGGAGGAGCAGGAATTTGTCGATTCCATTATCCAGGATATCAAGTGGCTGGGCGCCGATTGGGAAGACCGCCTGTTTTTTACTTCTGATTATTTTGATGTCAAGTTTGAGTTTGCCTGCCGCCTCATAAAGGCCGGCCGCGCCTATGTGTGCGATCTCAGTGCTGACGAAATTCGGGAGTACAGGGGAACTCTTACCGAGCCAGGCATAGAGAGTCCCTATCGCAACCGTTCCGTCGAGGAGAACCTGGACCTGTTTATGCGCATGAAAAACGGCGAATTCCCTGACGGGGCCAAGGTTTTGCGGGCCAAGATCGACATGGCTTCAGGGAACTTAAACATGCGCGATCCCGTGCTCTATCGGATACTGCACGCCCATCATCACCGCACCGGCGACAAGTGGTGCATCTATCCCATGTACGATTTTGACCATCCCTTCTCGGATGCCATTGAGGGTATAACCCATTCTCTTTGTTCACTGGAGTTTACCGACAATCGCCTCCTCTATGACTGGATTGTCGATAACGCCCTGGAGCTGTACCCCGAGGCAATTAAGGGCAGGCCACGGCAATACGAATTTGCCCGCCTCAACATAACCCATACAGTAATGAGCAAGCGCAAACTCCGCAGGTTGGTGGAGGAGGGCTTTGTCCAGGGCTGGGATGATCCCCGCATGCCCACCATTGCCGGCCTGCGCCGGCGGGGTGTTACACCCGAGGCGGTGGCAGATTTTTGTGACCGCATCGGCGTCGCCCGCGCCAACAGCACTGTGGATGTGGCTTTATTTGAGCATTGTATTCGGGAGGACTTAAATGCCAAAGCTCCCCGGGTAATGGGGGTACTGGAGCCCCTGAAAGTAGTAATCACCAACTGGCCTGAAGACAAGGTGGAATGGCTGGAGATTGAGAATCTGCCCGGCAACGACGCCGCTGGCACCCACTTAGCCCCCCTGACCAGAGAAATCTATATCGAAAGGGAAGATTTTCTGGAGGAGCCGCCCAAGAAATATCATCGGCTATCCCCTGGCAAGGAGGTTCGGCTCAAGGGCGCTTACATCATTAAATGCGATGATGTAAGCAAGGATGCCTTCGGCCAGGTTGTGGAACTGCGCTGCAGCTTCGATCCCGATACCAAGAGCGGGGAAGACAGCAGTGGCAAGAAAGTCCGGGGTGTCATCCACTGGGTTTCAGTTCAGCATGGCTTGCCCGCCACCATTCGCCTCTATGACAAATTGTTTATCAACGAAAACCCCGAGGACACTGAAGAGGACCAGGATTTTACTGACAACATCAATCCTCACTCCCTGGAAATTCTCCAGGGCTATGTCGAACCTGCGGTGGAAAAATTTGACCGCGACACCCGCTTTCAGTTTATGCGCAAAGGTTACTTTTACCCGGATCCCAAGGAATCAAGGGAGGGTAAGCTGGTCTTTAATCAAATCGTCGGCCTCCGGGACACCTGGGGGAAAAAGAATCGCTAGCACAATAATAGGGGCCCTTGGCGGGCCCCATTTACTTACCGATAAAGAAAATGTGGGATGGACTATTTATATTTCCGAATTATTGCCCCGGGACAATAGCTGGCGGAGCCCCTGGAAGACCCCACCCTTTTTCGGCAGGGGAAAACGGGCGGAAAGAGAGAGGAAGGTATCGGCGTATCCCTCGTCAATATATGCCTGAATCGAGGAGGGGCTGAAATCCAGGACGCCGGTGAGGCTTTCCTTTATGGTCTGATCGGGCATTACTTCAATAATATCTGCATCCCGGAACTTTTCCCGGGGCAGCCGCATGGTTTTGTCGAGATTGATTACAATAAAGCGGCGATATCCCATATCATACAAGGGGAAGATTGGCAAGTTATCGGCGGCACCGCCATCGACATAATTGCTGTCGCCAATGGCCACGGGATCAAAAATAAAGGGGATTGCCGAGGAAGCCAGGAGAATAGAGAGGATAGTCTCCGCTGCCTGCCCGTTGAGGCGGAAATAAGTTGGCTCAAGGCTGCGTTTGAGGATTCTGCCCAAACTAAACCTGGGCAATTTGCTGCAGGTGACAAAGGCTGTAACCGGGGAAGCGCTGATTTTTTCGAAATTGAGATGCAGCTGGATCATTTCCAGCAGCCCCTGGTTGGAAAAGACGCCGTCGGTAAAGATGCGCTTGAGTTTAAAGGCCTTTAAGTGTTCCAGGTGCTTTGCCTTATCCAGGACCAGAATTGAGTCATTGTCGACTTTCCCCCATATCTCTCTGGCCTGTTCCCAGTCTCCTTGCAGGAAGAGGGCGGTATTCAAACCCCCTACTGAGGTACCTGCCACCGCAGTTATTTTTTTATCGAGGCCATACTCCCTGATTGCTTTCCAGGCACCGATTTGGTAAGCGCCTTTTGCACCACCGCCGCCAAGTACCAGTCCCCAAGATTTTGTCATGCTATCCCTCCCAGGGTCAAATTATCAAAAGCAGAGACTGGGATCTCTGCTTTTGGGGAAGAACCAGTTTATATTACCACTCCTCCAAGACTCTGCCCTCTTTGTCCTTGAACGAGCCAACGATAATCATTATGAAATCAACCAGGGCGCCAAATCCCAGCAGGCCAAGGGTGAACAGCCAGAGGATGCCGGTGCCCACCTTGCCTACATAGAAACGATGAAATCCCATAAAACCGAAAAAGAAGCAGAGCAGAAAAGCGGGGAGCCTTTTTTTATCCGATGCCATACTTTCACCTCCTTACTAACATGTATTGTATTATTCTGCACCTGATAAATATTTCCTGCTGAGCACCGAGGACAAATATTTTTTCTCTACAAAAAAGGGGACTGTCGGCAGTCCCCTTTGATAGTTTTTGTCAATAGGCCCGGGCAAAGATGGCGACTTCCCTGGCTTCTTTGCCGCAACGGACGCATTTCGCCTCCCGGGGGGCTTTGCTGCCGGCAGCTTCCTGATCCAGGGGAATGTTGCGGATGGTGGCGGACATGCGTTCTTTGGCCTCCAGCTCGCATTCTTCGCTGCCGCACCACCAGGCATAGACAAAGCCGCGCTTAGTGGAAATAATCGCTTCCATCTCAGCCAGGTTTGCAGCCTGGAAACTGTTCTCCTCCATGAAATCCCGGGCTATGGCCAGCATGTTGTCCTGAATGGCGCTTAACAATTGCGGAATAGCAGCCTCCAGATCCGGGAGGGCAGTGGCAATCTTTTCTCCCGTATCCCGGCGGACCAGTACAACCTGGTTGTTTTCGATATCCCGGGGACCAACCTCCAGGCGCAAGGGCACTCCCCGCATCTCCCAGTCATTGAATTTATACCCCGGGGAATATTCTTCCCGGGAATCAAGATGGACGCGAATACCTGCCCCGCGCAATGCAGTTTTCAGTTCACCGGCTTTTGCCAGCACCATTTCCCTGGCTTTTTTGGGGGCAATGGGCACTATCACTAGCTGCACAGGGGCAAGCTTGGGGGGGATTTTCAGGCCTCGATTGTCCCCGTGAACCATGATCAGGGCACCTACCAGCCGTGTGGAGACCCCCCAGGAGGTTTGATGCACATATTTTAACTGGCTGTCCTCATCCAGGTAAGTGATGTCAAAGACCTTGGCAAAGTGTTGAGCAAGATTATGGGAGGTGCCTGCCTGGAGGGCTTTGCCGTCTTGCATCAAAGCCTCGATACTGTAAGTGGAATGAGCGCCGGCGAATTTTTCCCGGTCCGTTTTGCGCCCTGGTATTACCGGGATGGCCATGTCATTTTCTACGAAATCCTGGTACACTGCCAGCATCCTGAGGACTTCTTCCTGGGCTTCATCACCGGTCCGGTGGGCAGTATGTCCCTCCTGCCAGAGGAATTCAGTGGTGCGCAAAAAGGGTCGGGTGACCTTTTCCCAACGCACTACATTGGCCCATTGGTTGATGAGCACCGGCAGATCTCGGTAGGATTGAATCCACTTGGAGTACATTGAACAGATTATAGCTTCCGAAGTGGGGCGCACTGCCAGGGGCTCTGCCAGGGGTTCGTTGCCGCCCTTGGTGATCCAGGCTACTTCCGGGGCAAAGCCTTCCACATGGTCTGCTTCTTTCTGCAACAGACTCTCGGGTATAAACAGAGGGAAGTAGGCGTTTTGGTGTCCGGTTTCCTTGATGCGCCTGTCCAGACCTTCTTTCATCGCCTCCCAGATTGCGAAGCCATAAGGCCTGATTACCATACAGCCGCGTACAGGGGAGTAGTCTGCCAACTCCGCTTTGCGGATGACGTCCACATACCATTGGGACCAATCTTCATCCTTATTGGCAATTTCTTTGACGAATTCTTTTTCTGAGCTCATTTTCATCCTCCTTACGTAAAAAGCAGCCCAATCCGTAAGGACGAAGGGCTGCTTCGTGGTACCACCTTAATTTATCCCCGCGGGGACCTCGTTTCCGCTGTATCGGGCGAACCCGGCTGACTCTTCGTCAGCAGCTCAGGGGTGGGTGTCTGGGCGGACCGGGAAGCTTGCAGCGACCGCTTCCTCTCTGGACTGCCGCGGGCAGAGGTGGCCCCGTCATTACTCTTGCTTTTTAGGTAGAATACCACGGAGGAGGAAGGCTGTCAAGGCATGGCCTGTCAGCTGTTGTCCACCGTCAGCAGCTGGAGCTCTTCTCCGCTGTCAGAAATAGCTGCGTTTTCATGCAATTACCCGCTCGTCAAAAATCAAGATTTTGATATTTTCATGCTTCAGTGCTTTAAAGGGCTTTGTTCTCAAATGGTAATATGTATTCGGGGAAAAAAAGAACACCCGCAGGTGTTCAAATTACTTGCCGATGAGGAGAAAAATGCCGGCGATAATGGCCAGCACCGGCAGGCCTTTATCTACGATTTCTGCCAGGACGCCGGAAAGACTGATTAAATCCATGCCAAGTATACCTGTAAAGATGAGCCAAATTCCCAATAGAACGGCACCGATGCGTTTCATAGAAAAACCCTCCCTTTTTTTAGGTATGAGAAATTATACCATGATATTCTTATGGTGAGAAGGAAAACTTTTCTTTAACTGTTCTCCCATTGCCTTGTTGAATTGCCCACAACTTAATTGTACAATGTAATAGATTTCGGAGTTTGCATGGGGGGATTTTTTTGTACAGAAACTGGCTGCTCTTTTTATTGATCCTGTCGGCATTGGCAATCTTTCCGGGATGTAGTTCTTCTGTCGATGTAACTGTAGCTGCGGCCCCGGCAGAGGCTGCTGAGCTGAATGGCGGCGGCATTTATAACCGGGGGGAGGAAGTCACAGTCAGCGCAGTGCCCCAGCCTGGCTGGGAGTTTGTCAGCTGGACCCAGGGGGAGGAGGTAGTGGCTGAGACCAGGGAATACACCTTCGTTGCCCGCAGCAGCATCTCTTTGACTGCCAATTTCCGGCCTTTGGAATATGCAGTAACCGCTTTTGCCCAAGGGCAGGGAAGTTTCCTGTACTCCGAGGAGACTCCTCGCCACGGCGTTGCCTATGTCATCACTGCACGCCCTGAAAAGGGGTACAGGTTTGTCTGCTGGCTTGAGGATGGTGAGGTGATCAGCACCGAAGCTGAGTATGCATTTGTCCCTTACGGGGATCGGGAGTTGACGGCAATGTTCCTGCCGGAAGAGTACAGAGTCGATTTGACCGTCGATGCAGGGGGCGAGGTTGAGGAAAGCTGGACCCCTGATGCTGTTGTTACTTTGGCAGCAGTTCCCCAAGAAGGATATGAGTTTTTCGGCTGGGTGGACATGGAGAGCCAGCAGGAAGTATCTCTCCAGGAAGTGTATTCCTTTACTTGCACCAAAACCCGCACCCTGATGGCCCGATTCCGCAAGGAAGTGGTGCCTGTAGATGGCAGCAATCTCATTGCCGTTGTCGGCAAGGCTACAACAATTGGCAAATATGCCCCCAAGGATTTGGTGACCCTGCCCAGCAATCTCAGCGTTAAAGGGCGGCGGGTGCGCCAACAGGTTGCCGACGCCTTGGCAGTAATGGCCGAGGCCGCCTTGGCTGACGGAGTCAAGCTCAATGTCGACTCGGGCTACCGCAGCTATCAGACCCAGTATGACCTCTTTTACCGCTATGTGAAGAGGGATGGCGTCTTTAAAGCAGAAACCTACAGCGCCCGCCCCGGACAATCGGAGCATCAACTGGGCACAGCGGTGGATTTCGGCGGCACCAACAGGGATTATTCAGATGGTTTTGCCGACACTGCCCAGGGCAAGTGGCTGCTGGCCAATGCTCATAAGTATGGTTTTGCCCTTAGCTATCCAAAAGGCAAGCAGGAAATCACCGGCTATAAATATGAGCCCTGGCATTACCGCTACATCGGGGTAGAACTGGCCATGGAATGGAAAGAATCCGGACTTACACTGATCGAATTCCTGCAGCAAAAAAACCAGGCTGAGTAGCCTGGTTTTTAATCTTCAAAGGCCTCGCTGACTTTCCATACTTTCCAGACGTTCCCTACAAGGTCGGGATTGGGTTTAAGGGTTTGCTTCCCTGGTTTCCAGCCGGCCGGTGTTGCTTCTGTGCCCTTTGTCGCCCGTACATGTTGGAAAGCCTGAATCTGCCTGATAGTTTCCTGAATATTTCTGCCCACGGGAGGAGTCAGGACCTCAAAGCCCTGGACGATGCCATCGGGATCAATGAGAAACCTTCCTCTGGTTTCAACCCCGGCATCCTCGTCGTAAATGCCGTACTTTTTCCCAACGCTGCCATCCTGGTCAGAAAGCATGGGGAAGGGAATATCTTTGCCAATCATTTTCGAGAGCTCATGGGTATTCCACATCTTGTGCACATAGATGCTGTCGACGCTTACCGACAAGACTTCAACGCCAAGGGCCTGCAACTCATCATATTTTTCAGCAACTGCTGAAACTTCGGTAGCTCAGACAAAGGTAAAGTCACCGGGGTAGAAGCAGAGCAGGACCCATTTGCCTAAGTACTCCGACAGGCTGACATTAAAGAATTTGCCCTTGTGAAAAGCTGCTGCGGTAAAATCGGGGGCAGGTTTTCCAACCTTAATCAATGTGCTCTCAGCTCCTTTTTCCTGGATGGGTTGGGACGGGGTGGATGTTTGTTCGACAGTTTTCTTGACCGCTGGCCTCTGACAGCCGGGTTTAAATTCTTCCGCCATGGAAACCCTCCTTATTATTTTAGATAAGTTTAGCATATAGTAATGATTCCTGCTTGTCAACGGGAGCAGGTTATGGAAAGCCCCAGGGAGAATATATAGGTAAGTAAAAAGAGGGAGGCAACAGATTGAAATCATTTGCTGAGGTTATCAATCGCCGGCATACTGGCAGCACTAAGTGGGATGGACATGCCCTCATGGGCGTGCCCCCAGAGGCCATTCCCCTGTGGGTGGCCGATATGGATTTTCCCGTTATGCCAGAGGTCACCGCAGCAATTAACAGGCGCACTGCTCACGAGATATACGGCTATTCCTTGCCCGCGGATTCATATTTCGAGAGCATCCAGGGGTGGATGCTGCGGCGTCACCATTGGGCCACCGAGAAAGAGTGGATCCTCACTGTCCCCGGAGTGGTGCCAGCGATTAATATTGCTGTCAATGCCTTTACCAATCCCGGCGATGCTGTTCTCATTCAACCGCCGGTATATCCCCCCTTTGCCAACTCAGTCCTGGGCAATGGCCGCAAATTAATAAAAAATTCCCTCATCCCTGAGGGTGGAGGCTATGTAATAGATCTTCAGGATTTCGAGACCAGGATTAAAGCAAATGCTGTCAAGCTCTTTATTCTTTGCAGTCCCCATAATCCCGTGGGCAGGGTTTGGACCCCGGAGGAACTGAAGGGCATGGCAGATATATGCCGCAAGTATGATGTGTTGATTGTCGATGATGAGATCCATCATGACCTTGTTTTCCCGGGTGTTCGCCATTACCCCCTGCCTGCCCTGGATGCTGCCTATTGGGAGCATACAATTGTCTGCACTGCCCCCAGCAAGTCCTTTAACATCGCAGGCCTGCAGACATCAAATGTTTTTATCGCTGATGCCAGGTTGAGAGAACAATATTTTATCCTCGCCCGATGTTGGGGTGTGAGCAAGGTCAACGCCATTGGCCTGGTGGCCTGTGAGGCGGCATATACTTACGGCGATGAGTGGATGGATGCAGTCATGGCCTATGTCGCCGCCAATGCCGACTATGTCCGGGAATTTATTGCCGAAAACATCCCGGCAATTAAAGTGACGAAATCCCAGGGGCTGTTTTTGCTGTGGCTGGACTGCAATGCTTTGGGTCTCTCTCCCCGGGAGCTGGAAAGCTTTTTCCTCAAAAAAGCTTCCCTCTGGCTTAATCAGGGATACACCTTTGGCGATGAGGGAAGTGGCTATGTTCGCCTCAACATTGCCTGCCCCCGGTCTTTGCTGGTAAAGGCAATGGAGCAGTTAAAAGCTGCCGTGGACGGCAGCTTGAGAAAAGACTGAGGATTATAATTCCTTGCGGGAGAAGACCAGGGAGGCCGTTGTCAGCAGGATGATGACAGTGCCGGCGGCACAGGCAATTGCTCCCCAGACATCTCCGCTGGCAGCTGTTCCTCCTGCCACCTGGTAGATGTAGTCTGCTAGGACAGCGGGGGAATACTTGCTCAGGGCCTTGGAGAAGAGGGGCAGCAGGTTGAGGATGATGAGGCCGAGAACTGTCAGGCCTCCTGCGGCAATGGCGGATTTGGTCATAGCGCTGGCCAATATCACCAGGGCAAGGATGACAGCCAGGTAGGCGATGTACACCCCGGTAGCGCCGAGGCCGTTTAAGAAAACGGTGTCAGGGAAGAGGACATCGGTGTAAAACCAGGTGGCAAAAAAGGCGAGGACAGTGGTGAATGCTATCGGCAGGAAATTAGCCGCATACTTGGCGAGGACGTAACTGGTCCTTGGTACCGGCTTGGTCAACACCAGCTGGGAGATGCCCCGGTTTCTTTCCTCGGCGATGGTGCCCATAGTTGTCAGGATAATGGCCAGTATCCCCATTTGGTTGAGGTTTTTAAAGAATTGCCCGTAGGAATCGACCCAGGTCATTTCCGGGAGGACGAAGTTGATTTCTTCTGCCAGGCTGCTCAACAGGCTTGGCAGAACTTTTGTAATTATGGGGCTTGTAAAACCAAAGAGGAGAAAGAGGCCAGGGACTACAAAAACTTTGTATGTGCGCAAGAATTCTTTAATTTCTTTGCCAAACATAATGCCGAAGTTTTTCATTGTTTCACCAGCCTGACGAAGATATCTTCCAGAGTCATTTCTACCTGTTCCAGTTTATTCAGCCCCAGGCGGTGCTTTGACAGCAGCATGGGGATTTCACGTTGAGCCGCCTGGATGTCGAAAGCTGTCAAGAGGAGGGTGTCATTGTCGGCCTGGATATCCTCAATCCAGGCCTTAGTTCTGAGCTCCTGGACGAAGGGGGCGGGATCCCCTATGACACCAAGCCTGAAGGCATTGCTGGCATAGTCCTGCTGCAGGTCTGCAAGAGACTCTTCCCGGATAAGCTCGCCATGATTCAAGATGCCAACCCGATTGCAGACCCGTTCCACATCAGTGAGGATGTGGGTGGAGAAAAAAACGGTGCAGCGCTCAGAGATAAGGCTGATGGTTTCCAGTATTTCCTTGCGCCCAATGGGATCCAGGGCTGAGGTGGGTTCATCCATAAAGACAACCTCCGGGTTATTGATGAGGGCCTGGGCCAGCCCCAGCCTTTGCTTCATGCCCCGGGAATAGCCGCCGATTTTGGTCTTGACACCTTTGAGGCCGGTAATCTCCAAAAGCTCGTCCCTGCGTTTTGCCAGTTCTCTTTCCGGAATGGCAAAGAGCCTGCCGGCAAAGGTCAGGAATTCATCCCCCCGCATCCAGGGATAAAAGTTGGGCACATCAGGCAAGAACCCGATTCGGTGCAAATAGTTTTTCGAGGGGGCAGGCTGATCCAGCACCGTGATTGTGCCTGAGCTGGGCTTGGTCAGGCCCAGCAGTATCTTGATTGTCGTGGTTTTGCCTGCGCCATTGGGTCCCAGAAAGCCATAGACTGAGCCCTTGGGCACATTGAGATTGAGGTTGTTGACTGCCTTGACTGAGCCAAAAAGGCGGCAGAGGTCATTGGTCTGAATTACATATTCCAAAGTGCTACTCCTTTCTGCCGAAAACTAGGTAGATAACAGAACCGAGCAAATTAATGCCCAGGATTACAATGACCCACAACCACTTCTTCCCGCCGGCAACATGTTCCCGGCGGAGCAAATCAACCAGGGCATAGATTTTGAGCGCCATTTCAATGAGAACGATGGGAATCAACAGCGGCCAGTACTGAAGAAGGAACTCTTCCATTTATTTTCCCCCTTTGCATTGATAAAGAAAAATGCCCCCAGGGCATTTATGCGGTTTGCCAGTAGATATCCATTTGCTCCTTTATCGCCTTAACCAGGTCAATATTGTATTGTCTGGCGGCGGTGCAGACAACCTGCAGCATCTTAATGAGAAGAATAATATCACTGCGGCCGCCGACAAGGCTTGCTGCCAGCTGGTGCAATTTGTGCAAGCAATCCCAGAGGTCACAAAAGACATCGCCGGTTCTAAAATCGTCGAGGCCCTGGGACTCCCAGATGTCACCCCAGCTGGGGAACATGGCGGGAAAGGCGACAATTTGAATAACCAGTTTAGCAAGGTCAGTGGTGCAAGCTGTATCTTTGCCTGCCCTGCATGCATTGGCAGCTCCTGAAATGGAGGCATGCAACATTACTATGCGTTTACTGAAGGGCCCAGAGAACCACTCCAGATCCCTGCTGCTGGTTAATTCGGTAATCTGCTGCTGAAGGTGAGCCAATTTCATCTGTCTACCTCCTGGCATCTGCCTGCGGCAAAGTCTATATCTGTATTATAACTGTCTTTGCCTGCAGATGTAAATGCCTGTAGGGATTTATTTCGGTTTTTTTCTGTTTTTCCCGGAATACATGCAAATAAGTGGCGTTGCCGCCACTTATTTATTATCATTTTGCTCCCGGACTTTTACCTGACCCTGGCCTGCATTGCGAATTTTATAGAGCTTTCGCTTGCCTTTGTCCCGGGGTGCTCCGGAGCTGAGTCCTATTTCCTCTGCGATTTCTTCCATACTCCGGTTACGGGACAGGGCGTCTTTATAGCGTCTTTTATTAGCCAAACTTTCACCTCCAGCATTAGTATGCCCAGTTTCCCAAATTGTCCCATGAGTGTATACTGCCAATTTTTTCATTTTCTTTACAACATATTGTCAATAGTTATCAATTGGTGTAGTATAAGCTCATGCTTTTATGCAAAAAATCTAATGGGAGGGTTAGATATGAAAAAAACTCTAACAATTGTCGTTGCTTTTTCTCTTCTAGTCGCTATTCTGGCAGTGCCTGGATGCAAACGTGCCCAAGGTCCGGTCAAGCTGGGGCTGGGTTCAGTGACATCCATAGCTAAATCCAGGGACGCATCCGGTGATATTCCTGCAACCGCTCAGGCAGATACCACTGTAGTGGCTGTCATCCTCGACAGCAAGGGCAAAATCCTCAATGTCAACATCGATACTGCTCAAACCACTGTAGGGTTTGATGCCGATATGCAGGTTACCTCGGACAAAGACGCTGAGATCAAGACTAAGAAAGAACTGGGTTTTACCTATGGCATGAACGAGCGGTCTGAAATCGGCAAAGAATGGCATGAACAAATTGCTGCTTTGGAAGACTGGATGATTGGCAAGACCGTTGAAGAAGTTAAGAATATGAAAGTAAAGGAAAGAGACGCCAGCCATCCCAGTGTTCCCGATGTTCCGGAACTTACCTCTTCTGTGACCATCACGGTACAAGACTACATCGCCGCTCTGGAAGAAGCAGCTGCTAACGCTGTGGAAGTTAAGAATTACAACTCCCTGGGGTTGGGGATTATTGTGTCCATTGACAGTTCAAGGGATGCCACCGATACCGCCCCTGCCATGGCTCAGGTGGATACAATTATGGCCGCCACTGCTTTTGACAAAGACGGCAACATAGCCGGTACTGTTCTCGACACTGCCCAGGCTCGTATACCCTATGACGCCGAAGGCAAAGTAGCGACAGACAAGAACGATGCTGTCAAAACCAAGAAGGAACTTAAAGAAGACTATGGCATGCGCGACAGATCCGACATAGGCAAGGAATGGTACGAACAAGTCGAGGCCTTCGAGGAATGGATGACTGGCAAGCCGATTAATGACGTTGTCATGCTCAATGTCACCGACAGGGGCAACCCGGACATTCCTGAGCTGACATCTTCTGTGACCATCACAGTTACAGAGCTTATTCAGGCAGTCCAGGAAGCATACAGATACAAAAGGTAGTGCTTGGCTTACTCCCCTCTGGCAAGGGGAGTTATTTTTTGTTATGATGTACTTTATTAAGGTCAAGGTGAATACAATGAAAAGAACAGGGATTGTTGCAGCGATATTGCTTGCAGCTGTCATTATTTTTTCAGCCTGTGTCCGGCAGCAGGAATATTTTCGGCACTCGGCGGTAATGACAGACTATTTTGATACTGTTATTACCTTGGTGGCCTATACCAGGACTGAGGATGAATTCCAGAAGTACGCACAGCTGGCAGAGGCCAGGTTTACCCAGCTGCATCAGTTTTATGACATCTACAACAGCTATGAGGGCATCAACAACATCAAGACCGTCAACGATATGGCGGGGATTGAAGCTGTCGCAGTCCACCGCGATATTCTCGATTTGGTTAAGCTCGCTAAGGAATGGACCCTTTCCGGCCAAGGCAAGACAAATATTGCCCTTGGCCCGGTGCTGGAAGTCTGGCATCGCTGCAGGACTGAAGGCATTGCTGACCCGGAAAACGCCCGCCTCCCTTCTCAGGAGGAATTGACTGCGGCTGCGGCCTTTACCGATTCCAGTAAGATCATCATCGATGAGCAGGAAGGGACCATCTTCCTCGCTGAAAGGCACATGCGCCTGGATGTGGGGGCAATAGCCAAAGGTTATGCAACGGAGCTGGTGGCCCGGGAACTGCAGGCTGCGGGGCTGGAGTCGGGGGCAATCAGCGCCGGGGGCAATGTGCGCACCATCGGCGGACCCAGGGATGGAAACAGAGACCGCTGGGCCATTGGCATATCTGATCCTGACGCCCCCATTTTCAGCAATGACCGCAGTATCGACATTGTCTACATCAATGACGCAGCTGTTGTCACCAGCGGTGACTATCAGCGCTATTACTATGTCGGGGGTAGGCGCTACCACCACCTCATTGACCCCGATACTCTGATGCCTGCTAATTATTACCGGGCCCTGACGGTAGTCACCCCCGATTCAGGCCTGGCCGACCTTTTATCCACCGAGTTGTTTCTCTCGCCCTATGAAGAAAGCCGGGCGTTGGCGGAAAGCCTGGAGGATGTCGAAGTGCTCTGGATAATGCCTGACGGGGAGATTCGGGTGACTGAGGGGTTGAACAGGATGTTGCGCAGTTACGGGGCGACAGGCCGGGATTAATGAGGCAGGGGATTGCCGCCAGGCTGTCGAAGTATGTTCTGAACTGGTAAATTTGTCCTGGGCAAGCCGGGAGGAGGAGAATAGAAATGCATGAAATGCGAATAATCTATAATCCCAAAGCCCGCAGGGGCAGGGTTGTCAGCCATTTCGACAAACTTGCTGAAGCTGCTCAGTACAGGGGATTTCGCTTGAGCTTGTTCAGACTAAGCGGTCAGCCGGATGATATCGAAAAGATGTTGTCGGGATTACAGGATAACTCAGTGCTGATTGCCAGCGGAGGCGATGGCACATTACAGGCAGTGGCCAATGCTCTGGTAGCCAAGGATATAAATATCCCTGTAGGCATACTTCCCTACGGAACTTCCAATGATTTTGCCGATTCCTTGGGAATTAGCACCGATATTAAGAAGCTGCTGGGGTTTATTGACAGGGGCGACTTGTATCCTGTTGACCTTGGAATGGCAGGTAGCACAGTATTTGTCAATGTCTTCAGCGCCGGCCAAATTATCAAAGCTTCCCACGAGGTGGAAAGGGCGTACAAAGATTTGTTGGGGATGTTGGCGTATTACCTACATACCGTCGGACAGCTGCCGAAGATTGCGCCTTTCCCCGTGCACCTCCAGGGAGATATTGAGGAAAGCTTTAATTGCTTCCTTCTCTTGGTACTTAACAGCACCAATGCCGGAGGCTTTAAAAATCTGGCCCCTGTAGCCGATCTCAGTGACGGAAAACTTACTGTCATTGCCATCAGAGAATGTTCCTTTCCCGATATGGCCAGTGTCTTTTTCCGGGTCTTGCGCGGGGAGCATGAAAATCACCCTGCCGTACTATGCGCCAAGATAAGCTCACTGGCAATTGACGGTCCGCAAGATGTCGCCACGGATATTGATGGGGAGAGGGCGGAGAGCCTTCCCACAAAGATCAGTGTTCTGCCCCGGCGCATGTTGGTCTTCGGAGCAAAGCCAATTCCTCAAAAAAGCAGGAGGCCGTAGGGCCTCCTTTTCATTCATGCAAAGTGTATTGTTTAAGGGTGGCGGCAATGCCTGCCGGAATTGTCGCTTCTACTTTTACCTGATTGTCGGCGGTAAATTCCAGGGGCAGCAGTTTACCCTGGTTGGCGCTGCTCAGCTTGCTGAAGATATGCATGGGGAGCAGCAGTTTCACTGTTTCCCATTCGGTAAGAGCGAGGATTGCTGCCAGCAGCTTGTCTGTATTATCTCCTGTCAGGGCTGAAACCGGCACCCAGGGAATACCGCGGAAGACAGCAGCCAGCTCCCGGGAAGAAACACCGGGAACCAAATCCCGCTTATTGGCGGCGATAATCTGGTCCTTTTCCAGGGCGCCTAATTCTTTCAGCACTTTGTTAACCTCTTCAATTTGCATGGCCATGTCAGGATGGGAGAGATCCACCACATGCACCAGCAGGTCGGCATTGACCACTACTTCCAGGGTGCTCTTAAAGGCAGCAATTAGATGATGGGGCAGCCCGCTGATAAACCCTACAGTGTCTGTAAGGAGGATTGTATTTTGTTCCCTTTCCAGGCGCCGCGACACAGGGTCAAGAGTGGCAAAGAGAATATCTGCAGTGTACGCCTCGGCCTTGGTCAGTTGATTGAGCAATGTGGATTTGCCGCTGTTGGTGTATCCCACCAGAGCAACCTGGAAAACCCCGCGGCGCTCCCGGCGCTTGCGCTGCAGGGCCCTGTGTTTCTCCACTTCTTTCAGTTCCCTTTCCAGCACATGAATCCTCTGCCGGATTCGCCGCCGGTCCACTTCCAGCTTTGTTTCCCCGGGCCCCCGGGTGCCGATGCCCCCGGCCAGGCGGGATAAGTCCCTGCCCCTGCCCATGAGCTTGGGCAGCTGGTAACGCAGCTGGGCCAGCTCCACCTGGAGCTTGCCTTCCTTGCTGCTGGCCCGCTGGGCAAAGATATCGAGAATGAGTTCACTGCGATCGAGGATTTTTGCCGGTATTAACCTTTCCAGGTTATTTACCTGCGAGGGGGAGAGTTCTCCGTCAAAAATGACAGTGTCTATCTCTTCCTCCCGGACAAAGTTGCCGATTTCCTCGGCCTTTCCCGGGCCGATAAAATAGCGGTTATCTATTTCTGAGCGATTTTGGGTAAAGCCAGCCACCACCTCTACGCCGGCTGTTGCTGCCAGGCTGTTGAGTTCGGCAAAACTCAACTCCTCCCGTTCACTGCCTCCCCCCAGCCAGAGGGCGACTGTTACTGCTCTTTCAAGTTTTTCCATGAGTCTCACCTCGGCTTTATCTTACCACAGGGGGCAGGGAGAAGAAATGTTGCCAACCCCCTTTATTTTCGCTGCAAATAATGTAAAATAGACCTAGCAGCAGTTTAGCCGCAGAATAATCCCGGCATCCATGGCAATGATAACTGCGAATACTTATGAGGAGGAATTAAAATAGCTGTCAGATTGTACGTTGATCAGGATCTGTGTATCAGCTGTGGAGCATGTGTAGGCATTTGTCCCGAAGTCTTTGACTGGAATGACGATGAAAAGGCCCATGTCATAGTTGACCCCGTTCCCGAAGATCTGGAGGATGACGCCTTAGAAGCCCAAGAATCCTGTCCTACTGAAGCAATACTTGATAAGGAATAAAACCCGCTTCTGGCGGGTTATTCTTTTCGCTCCGGCCAGACCTCGTGTTGTTAACTGAATAAATTCCCCCGCCCTATAAGATACTAAGGGCAGGAGGTGTTAATCTTGCCACTGCAGCTTAGCCAGAAGGAAAAACTGCTTCTCCAGGATCAGCTAAGTCATGAGGAAATGTGCATTCAGAAATATTCCAGCTATGCTCAACAAGCCACAGATCCCAAACTAAAGCAGTTATTTAACAGCTATGCCCAGCAAGAGCAGGTCCACTACGACACTGTAAACCAAATCCTTCAGGGCACAGTTCCCAACATGCAACAGGGCCAGCAGCAAGGGGGCCAGGGCATGCAGGATGCCATGGGGATGGGGATGAGTAAGAGCCATTTCGGCCTCTCCCAAGGGGGCGGCGATGACCGCGCCCTCTGCGAAGACATGCTGATGACGGAGAAATATGTCTCTGGCGCATATGACACTGCGATTTTTGAATGCCAGGACGCCAATGTCCGCCAGGCCCTCAACCACATTCAAAAAGAAGAACAGCAGCATGGGGAAGGAGTATTTAATTACATGAAGGAAAAGGGCTGGTACCAGCCGCAATAGAAAACCGGGCAGTGCCCGGTTTTTCTCATTAAGGCTCCCGGCGCAGGAAATAATTTTCCTCTGTCGAAGTAAAGAGATAAGTGAGACAGCGGGGCGACCCCTGCTGTCCCAGAGCAATACAGGGGGTGCAGCAATGGAAAATAAAAGCGGTACAATTACTGGCTTAGGCGGCCTGGAACTCTTCTGGCAGGCTTGGCTGCCACACGCTCCCAGGGCATTTGTCGTCATCGTCCACGGCTTTGGCGAGCACAGCGGCCGCTACGGCAATGTGGTGGACACATTGGTTCCCCGCAGTATCGGCGTCTATGCCCTGGACCACAGGGGCCACGGCCGCAGCCAGGGCCTGCAGGGCCATGTGGCTTCCTTTACTGACTATGTTGAAGATGTGCACAGCTTTTTTACTGCTGTGGTGAGGCCGGCAGCAGGCGATAAACCCGTTTTCCTCCTGGGGCATTCCATGGGCAGCATCATCGCCATGAACTATGTGGCTGCATACAGTGAAGGCCTTAAAGGGTATATACTCTCCGGCACCGGGGCCCTTTCACCCGTCTCCGGCGGCAAGGTGTTGCAGAGAATTACTGCCTTCCTCAGTGGCATTGCCCCCCGGGCGAGAATTAAATTTCCCCTGGCTCCGGAATTTATCAGCCGGGATCCGGAAGTGGTGGCAGCTTACAAGGCAGATCCCTTGGTCCACAACAAAATCAGTTTCCGCCTGGCACAAGGGATGAATGAATCCCTGGCGACAGGGGCAAAGGCAATAGCAGCAGTGCAACTGCCGGTGCTCATCCAGTGCGGCAGTGAGGATGAGTCCTTTGCCGGCCAGCAGCAGCTCTTTGACAGCCTTGAGAGCAAGGACAAGACCCTGAAGATCTACCAGGGATTTAAGCATGAAGTCTACAATGAACTCCTGTCTGACCGCCAGCGGGCCCTGGAGGACCTGGCCGCCTGGCTGGAACAGCAGCTAAACAAATAACCGGCGAGAGCCGGTTATTAATTACCCTATTCCTCATCATAATCTTCATCGTAGTCTTCGCGGAGATGATCTTCTGCATAGGCTGCGATGTCGTGGGGGTGCAGCCCCCCAGGCCGGCGGGGGGGGCGGAGATAGCTGGCTAAAAGGGCTGCAGCCACGCCGATTTCATCGATGTTGGCGTTGGCGGGCAGCTCGGGGAAGAGCTGTTCTGCTGTTTGATCCCCCTTCGACTTCAGGGCGGCAAGGCATTTATTATACGTCGCTGCCAGGATGGGTGCTCCCTTATCGAGGGCGCCGGTAAGGGATGCGTGGGATGCCAGGCTTTTCACCTCTTTGAGCATCTTGTACATTGTCGCTTTTTCCAGTTCAGTCAATGCAATACCTCCTTTTTCCTGAGCGGGCAAAGTGTTTGGCAAGGCTGGACTTCAGCAAAGCGCGCCCCTGATGCAGCCGCCACTTCAGGGTGCTCAGGGGCAGGCCGGAAAGCTCTGAAATTTGCCGGTAGCTGAGATCGTTGCAGTAGTACATGCGCAGGAGCAGGCCGTAATCTCCGGGGAGGGCATCTAATTCTCTGGAGAGAAGAGTGCGCAGTTCCCTGGATACCAACAGCTCCTCCAGGGGGCAGTTATCTGCTGCAACACATTCGGCCAGGCTCAGCCATGCTTCCGGGGAAAGCTGAGTTTCCCGGCCCCAGTGCCTGGCCCGGGCTTTGCGCAGGTTGAGGCAGTGGCGAAAGACCAAGGTTTTGAGCCACTGGTCGAAGCGCAAGGGATCTTCAACTTGCCAGATTTTGCTCCACACCGCTGTCCAGATGACCTGAGCGGCGTCTTCAGCATCCTTCCAGCCCAGGTAGCCTGCTGTAAGCTGCAGCACCAGTCGCTGCTTTTCCCGGACGATTTGCCCAAAGGCCTCTCTGTCTCCTGCCTGAGCTTGGGCGATAAATGTTTCCATAGCCTCACCTCATCTTGCTTCACCCATATAGACAGCGGAAAGGATCTTGTGGTTAGTTTTCGGGATTCAAGAGGCATTTGAGCAGATACTGCAGCAGGTGAGGTAGAATACCCCTGGCAAAGGGCTGGTGGATGCGCTCGGTGAATTTATGCAGATCCCTGCCCCAGGGGCCAAGGTTGACGGCAGGGGCATCGAGGGCGGCCAGATCCTCCAGGGGCAGGTGGTATCCCCGGTTCCAGAGGGGGCAATTGGCCTTGAAGGTTTCGACAACTTCCCCCGCATCCTGAAGCTGGCAGTAGCTGAGATCAGATATCCCCCGGTGGTACTCCTTATGCCTTAAGTCAATGCCTTTCCCTCGGGCGAAATCCTGCAGTTTATTGACGGCGGCCATTACCCTGAGTTCCTTTTCCGTCTCGCGGCGATTGCGCACAGGGGGATAGAAGGGCGGGGCCAGGGCAAGGACAATTTTCGGCCTGTCATCAGCGTACTGATGCACCCGCTGGATTATCTCCAGGGTAAGTTGCTGCAGGTCGGGCTCCTCTTTCGCCCTGGCATCGGCAAAACTGTGAATTTCCTGGGCAAAGGATTCTCCATGGACCCGGAGGCATTGTTGCCAGAGGTCGCTGAAGGTCAGCACCCGGGGCTGGATTTCCGGCACCGCAAGGCGATTGCCGCTTAAGGACTGCCAGGCAGTCACCGAACGCTGGAAACTGGCTGCGGCATTTGCTGCCGCCTGCTGGCACAGGCGCACAAGCTTAGCCATTATTTCCCGGGGAGAGGCCGCCAGGGTAAAGATGTTAAAGCAGGCCCAGGCAGCAGGGGGAGTGGAGACATTATACCCCTTTTTTACATCTCCTCCCTTGAGCACGGTGGGAGGGTAGGTAACTTCGCCGGCACAGGCATCGCTGAACCCCGGGTTCAGTTCCAGCATGCGGATGACTTCAGCCAGGAGCAGGTAGGGATTGAGCCCGTCGTATAGTGCCCCGGCATGGGTCTCCCGGCCAAAGCAGCAGATGAGGGGCAGCAGCTTGCCGTCGCTGCCGGTCTGGATTACGTGGCCCTGGCAATCATAGCCATGGGGTTCACTATTGACGGCGGCGGCAAAGTCCAGGCCATATTCCCGTTGGAAATCCCGGATTACCCCGAGGGCATGGCGCATGCCCAGGGAATTGTTTTCTTCGTCGGGGACAGAGACAAAGAGAATGCTGCCGACAAAATCACCGCTGGCGGCGGCTTCTGTCACAACAAACTGCAGGGCCAGGCCATATAACATATCCATAGTCCCCCGGCCAAAGACCCAGTCGCCGCTCTTGAGGTCATGACCTGCTGCCGGCGGCAGCAATGCCGGATTGAGGCTGGCAGTGAGTTCCAAGGGAGAAAAGGCAAGGTCTTTATATATCCCATAGTCTTCAGCATCTACGACATCGTGGTGATTTAACAGAATTACACAGTCCCGCCCCTGGCCTCTGACCAGGGCTGCAACTACTGCGGGCTCATTGGGGGCAGCAATGGTTTGCAGGCGCAGCTGTTGGGGATGTTGTTGAAAGTAAGGCATTTCTGCCAGGAGACTGTGAATATATCGGGCAATCCTGCTTTCCCCCGGGCTTTGGCTGATGCTGCGAAATTTAGTCAGGTCCAACATCAATTGCCAGGCCTTATCGCCAAGGGACATGGTGCTCACCTCCAAAAAACTTTCCTGTGTTATAGGGATGTAGTATTATAATAACATCTCTGGGCAGGGGAAAGGAGTGGGACAGTGAAAGACTTTGAAATTCAGGTGGAAGAGTACATGATTAATCGCTGTATGGAGCATCTTGAGGTTCAGGAAAAATTGCTCAACAGGCCAATTGCCTTTAACTACAGGCTGGAGCATACCCGCACTGCAGTGGCTATTGCCGACAGCCTGGCCCGGGAGCTGGGCACTGACCCTGCCCTGGCCAAGATCGCCACCTGGCTCCATGACATCGCCAAGTGCTGGGATTCATCCCTTTCTCCGGAGGAGAACCGCCGGCGCGGGGAAAATCATGCCGCGGCGGGGGGAGAAGAGGCGGCAAGTTACCTGGAATCCATAGGTTTTCCTCCCCAGCTCTGCCTTGAGGTAAAACACGCAATTGCTGCTCATGCAGGACTGGTCAAGGACTACATAATTGACGAACCACTGGCTGCCATTGTCTGGGATGCAGACAAGCTCAGCAAAGTCAGCAGTGCCGGCATGCTCCATTTCCTGGGGAAGCTCCTAGCCGCAGGCAAGGAGCCCATCGACCTGGCAGCCTTCCTGGCCGACGAGGGCTGGAAAGAGCTGCATCGGGGTATCAGGAACTCTTTCAATACCGAAGCTGCCCGCAGGCGGGCTGACCGGGAGATGGCAGCGGCAGCAAGGCTTCGCAGCCAGATGCTGGCGGCTGTCCGGGGAGAAGTGTATTAGCTCGATCCTGGGAAGATTATGAAACAATCTGGAGCCACAACATCATATCCTAATACAAACGATATTAGCATACTCTTTTAATTAGTTTTTGTTCAATTATGAACAGAGGTAGGAAGAAGTTGAAAAAGGTCTTCCTTGCTGTTTGCTTGTTAATTTTGTTGACAAGTTTATCCGCTTGCTCAGTTGCGGATACTGATTTAGTCCAGGTAGTTAAGTGGAGATGAAGAAGATTTCTATGCAGTCTGCGCTAGTTCCCAAGGAACGTTTCGGCAGGTGGATAAAGGCATTGAAATCTATGACGACACTTTTGTTAAGGAAATCCGAAAGTATATAGAGAAAAGTGATTTAGATACCTTGTCGCTAAAGGATTTAGCTGACTGGTTTGAGGCAATTATCAAGGATTGATCTGTGGGACGGTTCTTCCGTTGCCGAAAGCAGTGGAGGAATCGTCCTTTTCTCTTGACTTTTACGGGGGAAAGTGGTTAAAATAATCGATAATACTGTAATGGCGATGATGGGGAGAGTAACCGGGGTTGGGCATATCCAGAGACGCGGCTACATGGTGCGAGGCCGCGAATGTCCCCAAGGTGAAAATCACCCCGGAGCTGGCTGCCCGAAATAGTAAGGCTGCCCGCCGGCAGGCGTTACCAGGCTTTAAGTGACAGGCAGGTATGCCTGTAAGCAGGGTGGTACCGCGCCACTTGTCGTCCCTGGGTTTTCCCGGGGCTTTTTATTTTGTCCAGAAAGAAGAAGGTGATATCATGACTATTTTCCCGCATCTGTCCAAATCCCCTGTCGCCCGGAGAGAAGAGGCCATTGCCGAGCATTGGGACAACATTGACCTCCTGGAGAAAAGCGTCAGCTTCCGCTCTGCGGCCAAGCCCTTTGTCTTTTATGAAGGGCCTCCTACCGCCAACGGCCGGCCAGGCATTCACCACGTCATCTCCCGCACCCTCAAAGACGCTGTATGCAGGTACAAGACCATGGAGGGGTACCAGGTAATCCGCAAGGCGGGCTGGGATACCCACGGTCTGCCGGTGGAAATTGAAGTGGAGAAGCAGCTGAAACTCTCCAGCAAGCAGGAGATCGAGAAGTACGGCATCGCCAAATTCAATGAGAAGTGCCGCGCCTCTGTCTTTGCCTATGAAAAAGCCTGGCGGGATATGACCCGCAAGATGGGCTACCTCCTTGACCTTGAGAATCCATACATTACCCTCACTAATGACTATATCGAGTCGGTGTGGTGGCTGCTGGACCAGTTCTTTAAGCAGGGATACATGTATGAGGGCCACAAAATTCTGCCCTACTGCCCCCGCTGCGGCACCGGCTTGGCTTCTCATGAAGTGGCCCAGGGTTACCAGGAAATAAAGTCCAATACTGTAGTCGTTACCTTTCGGCGCAAAGACGCTGAAGAATACTTCCTGGTCTGGACCACCACCCCCTGGACCCTGGCGGCTAACGTGGCCTTGGCTGTGCACCCCCAAGTGGCCTATGTCAAGGCCGAGAAAGAAGGCAAATTCTACTGGCTGGCTAAGGATTTGGCCCCTGCAATCCTGGGAGACGACTTCCGGGTTGTGGAGGAAGTGTTGGGTAAAGATCTGGAGGGCATTGAATACCACCAGCTCATGCCCTTCCTCCCTGCCGACAAAAAGGCCTTTTTTGTCACCAACGCCGATTATGTCACCACTGAAGACGGCACCGGTATCGTTCACATTGCCCCCGCCTTTGGCGAAGAAGACTATAATGTCGGGCTGCAGTATGATTTGCCTGTACTCAATCCCGTGGATGAAACGGGCAGATATATTGAAACACCCTGGACGGGCAGTTTTGTTATGGATGCCGATGTGGAGATCATCAAGTGGCTGGCAGCCGAGGGCAAGCTCTTTGCCAAGCAGAAGATGGAGCACAACTATCCCCATTGCTGGCGGTGTACAACTCCTCTGCTCTACTATGCCAAGCCCGGCTGGTATATCGAAATGACCCGCCTGCGGGAGCAACTGATTGCCAACAACAAGACTGTCCAATGGTATCCGCCCTATGTGGGCGAAAAGCGCTTCGGCAACTGGCTGGAGAATCTCAATGACTGGGCAATTTCCCGCACGCGCTACTGGGGCACCCCGTTAAATATCTGGCGCTGTCCCTGCGGTCATACAGAATCGGTGGGGTCCCGGGCTGAGCTGAAGGAAAAGGCCATTGAACCCGTCGACGATTCCCTGGACTTGCATCGCCCCTATATTGATGCAGTGCATCTCAGATGTCCCCAGTGTCAGGGAGTGATGACCCGGGTTACCGAGGTCATCGACTGCTGGTTTGATTCCGGGGCCATGCCCTTTGCCCAATACCATTACCCCTTTGGCGATGAGGAACTTTTTGCAAAGCAGTTTCCTGCCGACTTTATCTGTGAAGCCATTGACCAGACCCGGGGTTGGTTTTACTCACTGCTGGCCATCTCCACCTTTATCAAGGGTGTGGCTCCCTATAAGCGGGTGCTGGTAAACGACCTTATCCTGGACAAAGAGGGCAAAAAGATGTCCAAGTCCCGGGGAAATACTGTCGACCCCATGGACCTCTTTGAAAAGTACGGTGCCGATGCTGTTCGCTGGTACTTGCTTCACGTCTCTCCCGCCTGGAGCCCCACCCGCTTTGATGTGGATGGAGTCAGCGAAGTGTTGGGCAGGTTCTTTGGCACCCTGCGCAATGTCTACACTTTTTTTGCCCTCTATGCCAACACCGATGAGCTGGATCCCAGGGAGTTCTTTGTCCCGGTGGAAAGGCGCCCCGAACTGGATCGCTGGATTCTCTCCAAGTACCACAATCTCATCAAGACAGTAAAGGAAGACATGGATGCCTATGACCTGACCCGGGCCGTCCGCCATATTCAGGATTTCGTGGTGGAAGACCTGTCTAACTGGTATATCCGCCGGGCCCGGCGCCGGTTCTGGGCTTCAGAACTGGATGACGACAAGCGGGCTGTCTACAACACTACCTATGAGGTGCTGGTGGGAGTTGCCAAACTCATCGCCCCTTATGCACCCTTTACTGCAGATGAACTCTACCGCAGCCTTACCGCCGATTCTCTTTCTGTGCACCTGGAGGATTATCCCCAGTACCAGGAAGAGCTCATTGACGCCGATGTGGAAGAGCGCATGGACCTGGCCCGCAGCCTTGTCGGCCTCGGCCGCTCTGCCCGGGAGCAGGTTAAACTCAAGGTGCGCCAGCCTTTAAGCAAGATCCTGGTGGCAGGAAAATATCAGAAACTGTTAAAGGACCTCGTGCCCCTCATTGAAGAGGAACTCAATGTCAAAGCAGTGGTCTTTGTAACCGATCTCAGCAAATATATGGAGTATAAGCTCAAGCCAAACTTCCCTGTGGCCGGCCCGGCTTTGGGGGCAAAGATCAAAGAGCTCAGTGCTGCCCTGGCCGGGTTGGATGCGGCTGCAGCTGCAGGCAGGCTTGAGGAGGGAGAAGGCCTGACCCTCAACCTTGGCGGGGAAGACACTGTCATCACCAGGGATATGGTGGAGATTACCATTGCTGCCCGAGAAGGCTTCACCGTGGCCATGGAAAACAATCTCTTTGTCATCCTCGACACAACCTTGACCCAGGAGCTGACAGATGAGGGGCTGGCCCGGGAATTTGTCTCCAAGGTGCAGCAGCTGCGCAAAGCCAAAGACTACCAGGTTACAGATAAAATTCACATTGTCTATGACGGCGACGACGATGTTGCCAGGGCGGTGGCAGCCTTTGCCGATTATATCAGCAAGGAGACCCTGGCCCTGAGCATTGAGAGAGTTGAGGATCCCGGGCTGAAGCGGCAGGACCTCAACGACCATATGACTGGCTTGGACACAAGATTAGCGGAGTGAGCCAGCTTGGGCTTATGCCGGGTTTCCCTGCTTAATCCCCCGGAATACTGTGTAGTAGCAAATTGCAGGGGAGGGGATTAAGTGAAGTACCATTTGCCGGCCCGGAAAGGGGCAAAGGGGCGCAATCGGAAGAGAATCGGCAGAAAGCTGTGTACAAAGTGCCCCGGCTCCAAAGTCCGGTCCTGAACCGAGCCTTGTTCTGCCGGGAATACTGCTGATGGGGGGAATCTGATGGACAGCGACTACTTTTTTGTCGGCCAAGAGAACCTGGAAGAAACAAAAAAGATATTGTCCCGGGAACTGAACCTCCATTGGTTCCCCCGCCTGGCCTCTACTAACTTATTAGCCCAGGCTGAGCCCTGGCCCCAGGGAACGGTAATTGCCGCTGACTGCCAGGACCGGGGCCGGGGCCGTTTAGGCAGGGAATGGCAGTCGCCCCCCGGCTTCAATTTGTACTTTAGCCTGGTTTATTATCCTTCTCTTCCCCGCCACAATTGGGGCGGGTTTTCTCTTGCGGCAGGGGTTGCCATCGCCTGGGTCTTGAAGCCTTTTGTCCCCGGGCTGGGGCTGAAATGGCCCAATGACCTTCTGGTTTCGGGCGAGAAGCTGGGGGGGATTCTCCTGGAAGCCACCGGCAGCAAATTGGTGACGGGAGTGGGCATTAATGTCAATCAGCAGTCCTTTCCCCCGGAGCTCAATGCCACTTCCCTGAAATTGTGCACTGCCAGGAACTGGCGCCGTGACCGCCTCCTGGCCTCCCTTGTTCGGGAGATACTTGACAGCTTGAATATGTGGAATCGGGGCAGGTTTGAGCAGGTTATAGAGAAATGGCGCCAGCTGGATATTGTTCTGGGCAAAGCTGTTGCCGCCAGGCGGGGAGGACAGGTGATTAAGGGCCGCGCCCTGGATGTGGGAGCAGGCGGTGAACTCCTGGTGGAAGATGAGTTGGGTGTTCTTCATGCTTTACACAGCGGTGAAGTCACCCTCAAGGCATAAATTGGATGAAAAAAACGGCGAGAAGGGCTTGTCCCTGTAGCCGTTTTATCTTTATAATGAAATATGATGTTTTATGTTTACAAAAACAGAATAAAGCAGGAATGACGTTTTATTTGTCGAAAGTATTATTGCTGAGTACTTGTAAAGGGGATGAACCACTTTGATTTCATTTAGCAATGTATGTTTCTCATATCAGAAAGGTACCAGCGCATTGACAGATATTTCTTTCCACATCGACAAGGGCGAGTTTGTATTTCTCGTCGGCAGCAGCGGTGCGGGAAAATCATCGGTATTGAAATTAATTTTCCGGGAAATAGTGGCGGATTCGGGCCAGGTGACTGTCCTTGGCCGCAATCTCAACCGCATGCGGCGCAGAGAGGTTCCCCACCTCCGCCGGCAAATAGGCGTTGTCTATCAGGACTTTCGCCTGTTGCCTGAAAAGACTGCGGCAGAGAATGTATCTTTTGCCCTGGAAGTAATCGAAGCTCATCCCAACCAGATCCGGCGCCAGGTGCCTCGGGTGCTCAACTTAGTTGGCCTTGGAGATAAGGGGCATCGCTATCCCCACCAGCTGTCCGGAGGCGAGCAGCAGCGAGTGGCTATGGCCAGAGCCCTGGTCAACAACCCTTCTCTGTTGGTTTGTGACGAGCCCACAGGCAATCTCGACCCCGATACTTCCTGGCAGATAATCAGCTTGCTCAATCATATTAATCTCATGGGCACTACTGTGCTCATTGCCACTCACGATAAGGATGTCGTTGACCGCATGAACCGCAGGGTTCTGGAACTTCAGAACGGCAGACTGACACGGGATGACAGCAGGGGGGTATACCGCCATGAAGTTTAGGAACGTTGCGTATTATGTCAAGGAGGCAACCACTGGGATTTGGCGGAATCGCCTCATGAGTCTGGCTTCGGTCATTGTAGTTGTCCTTACTCTCTTGATCTTGGGTGCCTTTATCCTCATCAACCTCAACATCCAGGCCATCACCGAGGAAATAAAAAATCAGGTGGAGATTGTCGCCTACTTACTTGATGAGGCGGACACTGTGCATTTGCGGTCTGAGCTCCTCGCCCTGGATGGCGTGCAGCAGGTTACCTATGTGTCCAAGGAGCAAGCCCTGGAGCGGTTGCGGGAACGTTTGGGTGACCAGGCTGGCATTACCGAAGGCCTTGAGCGCAACCCCCTGCCGGCAAGTTTCGAAATTCGGCCCCAGGATGCTGAGCAGACAGCTGCCCTGGCGGAAAAAATAGCACGCCTGTCGGGCGTAGAATCTGTAGACTACGGGCAGGAAATAGTGGATCAGCTTCTGTCCTTCAGTCGGGGAATACAAATCTTTGGTTATACAGTCATTACTTTTCTTGGGGTTGTATCCCTGTTTCTCATTGCCAATACCATTAAGCTCACCGTTTATTCCAGGCGCCGCCAAATTGGCATCATGAAGTATGTCGGCGCAACGGACTGGTTTATTCGCTGGCCCTTTATTTTGGAAGGAATATTCCTGGGTTTGTTGGGGGCGTTAGTTACTTACCTGCTTCTTTTCTACGGGTATACCTTGCTGTACTTCCGCTCCAGCACCTGGCTGTACCAGAACTTTCTTTCCGTACAACTGGTGGTTCCCGAAGTTGCTGGCAGGGAGCTCCTTAAATTACTGTTCCTTATGGGCGCTGGGATTGGCGCTGTTGGCAGTGCCGTTTCTGTGCGCAGATTTCTCAAGGTATAGTTTGAGGAGGTATAATTATGCGAGGTGGTAAGTGGTCGCGGTTCTTGGTTTTTGCCTTAGTGGTGGTTTTTGTCCTGGGAACAGTTTTTTCTGCCCAGGCCGATTCCCTGGATGATTACTTTGACGATCTCGAAGCCATCGAAAAAAGACTTGAAGAAATGAAGGCAGAACGGCAAAAAAATAAATCTGAACTGGACAAGCTTCGGGATCAACTGGAGGACCTCAACAGGGAAATTTATAATGCTGAACGCGAACTGGCGAAACTGGAGGAAAAGATAGCGCAGTTAGAAGCAGAGATAGCAAACCAAGAGCAACTCATTGCCGACATTGAGGCTTCCATCGCCGAGACGGAAGAGCGCCTGAAGATACAGACGGAATATCTGGAACAGCGCCTGTGCGCCATGTACAAAAACGGCACCGTCAGCTACCTGGAAGTTCTCTTTTCTGCTTCCAGCTTCTCTGATTTTCTTTCCCGCTTTTCCTTCCTCCGCATGCTCATAGAAAGCGACACTGAATTGGTGGCTGAAATCGAGGAAACCAAGGCCGGCCTGGAAGCCGACAAAGCCTTGCTTGATGCTGAACTGGACAAGCTGATGCTGCGCCATGAAGAGCTTGACGCCTCCCGGGCCGCCGCCGAAGAGGATAGAGCTGCCCTGAAAAAGAAAGCCTCCAGGGTTAAGGAACTGGAGGCAGCTGTAGAAAAAGAGCTGGACAAACTCAATAAGGGCATTGCCGCTGAGGAAGCAGATAAGAAGGCCATTGAAAAGGAAATCAAGCGCCTGTTGGAGCTGGAACGGGTGCGGGCAGGCGAGCCGCCTTCCTTCTTTACCTGGCCTGTTCCCGACTTTGACAGGGTGCCATATAACATAACCAGCCCCTTTGGCTGGAGGACTCATCCCATTACTGGCAAATGGCATTTGCACTCCGGCATAGATATTGCCTGTTATAACCGCGCTGGGCAAAGCATTGGCGGCAAGCCAATAGTGGCCGCTGCCAGCGGCACCGTCGACGTTGTCCGCAATTATGACGGCGGCGGCTATGGTATCTATGTTCTCATCAGTCACGGCGGAGGCTATCAGACTCTCTATGCCCACATGCGCTATACGACCGTCAAGGTAGGGCAAGTGGTGCAAATGGGAGATGTAATTGGCGCTGTAGGCACCACCGGTTCCAGCACCGGCAACCACCTGCATTTTGAAGTCAGGGTGATGGGAGAAGTAACAGATCCCCTCAGTTATGAGTACAGGTAATAGATAGAGGTTTTTGGAATATACTTTAGATGATGTCTCTGTTATGGCCATCTCTGATGGGATGGCCCTTTCATGTTACGGAAGGAAGTGGGCAAATGGATAAAAAGGTATTGAGGATTTTAGGTATTGTCCTGCTGATTGGCATTGTAGTTGCGGGCAGCAGCCTGGGCTACGTCATCGGCTATACCCGCGGAATGAGCAGCAAGCAGTCATGGCGTTCAGGAGATTGGAGCAAATTAGACGAGGCCCTCTTTGCCATTGAGCAGTATTACCTGGAGGAGACCGACCGGGAGAAGATTATTGAAGGCGCCCTCTCCGGCCTGGTGGGAAGTCTTGACGACCCCTACAGTGAGTATTTGTCCATTGAAGATCTGGAGGATATGCAAATCCAGCTGGGCAACGATTACCAAGGCATTGGCGTCGAAGTGACCATGGAAAACAACCGGGTGACGGTGGTCATGCCCTTTGCCGGCTCTCCGGCCCAGGAAGCCGGGCTTCTCCCCGGGGACCAGATTGTCGAGGTCAATGGCGTCAATATCGAAGGTTTGCCCCTGACGGAGGCCGTCAAGGATATCAGGGGAGAAGCCGGCACCGAAGTTACCTTAGGCATAATCCGCGAAGGATTGCCCAGTATTTTTCAGGTAACGATAAAGCGGGCAACTATCGAGCGCAGTACTGTCGAGGTTGAGATGCTCCCCAATAGCATAGGCTATCTCGTCCTCACTCAGTTCGCAGAATCCTCGGGCAAGGAATTTGCCCAGGGCATCCGGGAGCTGAAGAAACAGGGGATGAAAGGCCTGGTTCTGGATTTAAGGGACAATCCCGGCGGCTACCTGGACGTCGCTGCTGAAATAGGCCGCCAGATAGTGCCCAAGGGTCTGATAGTATACACTGAAGACCGCAACGGCAGGCGTACCGGCGAGTACAGCTCCAGCTTGCGGGACCGGGGCTTCCCCATGGTGGTCCTCATCAATGAGAACAGCGCCAGTGCCTCCGAGATTATTGCCGGCGCCCTTCAGGACAACAATGTGCCGGTGATCGGCGCCACCAGCTATGGCAAGGGCACTGTCCAGAGTTCCTATGAACTGGGAGACGGTTCCTATGTCAAGCTCACTACCAATAAATTTTTTACTCCCAAGGGCAAGGAAATACAAGGCAACGGCGTTACCCCTGACTACCCCGTGCCCATGGACATGGTCAACCGCATGCCCAACTTGTACTTTCTGGGCACTCAGGAATTGGGCAGTGAGGCCCTCCACATTTACCAGTTGCAGGCCATGCTGGAGGCCTTGGGCTATCTTGAGGGCAAGGCCACCGGCATCTATGACCAGGCCACTGCCGAAGCCGTGGCTGCCTTCCAGAGGGCGAATAAACTTTCCCCCTCCGGCAAACTGGACAGGGAGACGACAGATGTCTTAAACCAGCGCTGGGAAAAGTATACTCGGGACAGCGACGCACAGCTGCAGAAAGCAGTGGAGGTCCTGAGCCAGCTTATTCAGGGGAATTAACATGCTTCCCCTGGCCCAACTGGTTAAGTTAATCTTAACGACCTTTGGCCTGGCTTTTATCGGCTGGATCAAGTATCCCTTTTATCGCTACTACCCTCCGTTGCTGGCAATCGTGCTCTCCTTAGTTTATCGTCAGTTCCGCCGCCAGGCTAAATTGGAAGCCCATCTCTACGGCATGCCCTTTTCTTCGCCTAGGAAACAGCTCCTTATATCCCTGGGTTTTGGCCTTGCCGGCGGCCTTCTGACAAGCTTTCTCATGGTATTGTTGGGCCTACCCCTGTCGGAAGAAATGGGGCTTATATATGTCTGGCCTGTAGTGCTGGTGCTGTTGCTCATTCATCCCCGCTTTATGTGCTTCGCCTATGGCGGCGGCGTGGTGGGTGCAGTATCCTTGCTTCTCCGGGGCTTGCACTTGCTCTTCCCCGGCATTGCAAATGTTGGCATTATTGCTTCGCTCATGGCTATAGACCTGCCTGCCCTCATGGCTTTGGTGGCAGTACTGCACCTCACCGAGAGCTTCCTCATTTTTATCAGCGGCCACATCAATGCCAGCCCCGTCATCCTGCGCAATCCCCGGGGCGAGGTAGTTGCAGGTTTTATGCTCCAGCGCTTCTGGCCGCTGCCGATAACAGCGCTGCTGGCGACCTTGGTCAGCGCCACTGAACAGTTTGAAGGCAGCATCGCCATGCCGGACTGGTGGCCGCTGCTGCAACCTGTACTTAAGCCGGAAGCAGGGATGGTACTTTCTTTTTTCCTCCTTCCCATTGTCGCCACTCTGGGCTATTCAGATATCGCCGTTTCCACATCTCCCCGAGAAAAGAGCAAAATCTCCGCCCGGCGGCTTGCTGTTTACAGCGGGGCATTATTGCTCCTGAGCTTAGCGGCCGGACGCCTGCCATTGTTGCAAATCTTGCCGGTATTGTTTGCGCCCTTGGGCCACGAATACCTGATTCAGGCGGGAAACCGCCGGGAGTGGAGTGCACCTCCCCTGTGGACTCCGCCGCAGCGGGGAGTAAAACTGCTGGCAACATGGCCGGGACTGCCTGCCGCCCTGGCGGGATTGGGCACCGGTTGGATTATCCACAGTGTCAATGGGATTGAGGTAAACAGCAGCCGGGAACTGGGGGCCGCCCTGGACACTTTTCCCTGCGCGGCGGTGATGGATGTGGAATCCCCCGCGGGAGAAAAAAAGACAGTAGAAATCCGCACTCAGGGCAAGCTGGGAATAATCCTTATTCCCCGTCCCGGCGATGGCGGACCCTATCTCAAGATGTCGGGGAAGGGCTTTCTCCTGCGGCTGTGGGAAAAAATAAAGAAAAAACAGTCTGGTGCATAACATCAGACTGTTTATCTGTCTGCGGGTATATACACACCCGGTCAGATATGGTAGAATAGAAACACCTGTTCGCAAGGGGTGAGGAAATGGAAGGCAAATTTAAGCTGGTATCGGATTACAAGCCTACCGGGGACCAGCCCCAGGCTATTGAGGAATTGGTCAGGGGCGTAAATGACAATATGCGGCATCAGGCCTTGCTGGGGGTGACAGGCTCGGGCAAGACCTTCACCATTGCCAATGTCATTGCCCAGGTGCAAAAGCCCACCCTGGTCATTGCCCACAACAAGACCCTGGCTGCCCAGCTCTGCAGCGAGTTCAAGGAGTTTTTCCCGGAAAACGCTGTGGAGTATTTTGTCAGCTACTATGACTATTACCAGCCTGAAGCCTACATTCCCCACACCGATACCTATATTGAAAAAGACTCTTCCATCAACGAGGAGATAGATAAATTGCGCCACTCCGCTACCAGCGCCCTCTTTGAGCGCCGGGATGTCATCATTGTCGCCAGCGTGTCCTGTATTTACGGGCTGGGTTCCCCCAAGGAGTACAGCAAGCATGTGCTCTCCCTGCGGCTGGGGGCTGAACATCCCCGGGAGCAGGTTTTGCGCCGCCTGGTGGATATGCAATACCTCCGCAACGATGTAGACTTCCACCGCAGCACCTTCCGGGTCCGGGGGGATGTCCTGGAGGTCTTTCCCGCCGGCACCAGTGAGAGGGCGATTCGGGTGGAATATTTTGGCGACGAAATCGAGCGCATTACCGAGATAGATTACCTGACAGGAGAAATCCTGGGGGACCGCAACCATGTGGCCATCTTCCCCGCTTCCCACTTTGTCACTTCCAGGGAGATGCTGGACAAGGCAGTTATCAGCATTGAGGAAGAGCTGGAGCAACAGCTGGCACTGTTTAGGGGCCAAGGCAAGCTCCTGGAGGCCCAGCGCCTGGAACAGAGGACCCGTTATGACCTGGAGATGCTGCACGAAATGGGCTTCTGTCAGGGCATTGAGAATTATTCCCGGCATTTGACAGGCCGTCCCCCCGGCAGCAGGCCCGACACCCTCATCGATTACTTTCCTGAAGATTTTCTCGTGGTGGTAGACGAATCCCATGTCACCTTGCCCCAGATCCGGGGCATGTATAACGGCGACCGCTCCCGCAAGACGGTGCTGGTGGAGTATGGCTTCCGCCTGCCCTCTGCCCTGGACAATCGCCCCTTGACTTTTACTGAGTTTGAAAGCCTGGTACCTCAGGCCATATATGTCAGTGCTACTCCCGGACCCTATGAAGAGGAGCACTGCCCCCGTATGGTGCAGCAGATTATCCGCCCCACCGGCCTGGTGGATCCCGAAGTGGTAATTAAACCTGTTGCTGGTCAGGTGGATGACCTGATGGAAGAAATCCGGCAGCGCGTTGCTATGGGGGAAAGGGTGCTGGTCACCACTCTGACCAAGCGCATGGCCGAGGACCTCACCGATTTCCTAAAGGAAGCAGGCATCAAGGTGCGCTACCTGCATTCCGACATAGATACTCTGGAACGCATGGCTATTATCCGGGATTTGCGCCAGGGAGTATTTGACGTGCTGGTGGGCATCAATCTGCTCCGGGAAGGCCTGGACTTGCCGGAAGTTTCCCTGGTGGCCATTCTCGACGCAGATAAGGAGGGGTTCCTCCGTTCTGACCGCGCCCTTATTCAGACCATGGGCCGGGCTGCCCGCAATGTCAACGGCCGCGTCGTCATGTATGCCGACCAGGTCACCGACTCCATGCAGCGGGCGGTGGAAGTGACCCTGCAGCGCCGTCGGCTGCAACTGGAGTATAATGAGAAGCATGGTATCGTTCCCAAGACCATCAAAAAGGGAATCCGGGCAATTATCGAGGCCACCAGGGCAGCGGAAGAAGGGGCTAAGTACACCACCGACAGCAAGGGCCTCAGCCGGGATGAAAAGACTCGCCTCATCAGGCGCCTGGAGAAGGAAATGCAAGAGGCTGCCAAGGCCCTGGAATTTGAACAGGCTGCCTATCTGCGGGATATAATAATTCAATTAAAGAGCAAGGAATGAAGGACATGACGAGATCTATATCCATCCGGGGCGCCCGGGTCCACAACTTAAAAAATGTCAACCTCGATATCCCCAGGGATAAGCTGGTGGTAATGACGGGCTTGAGCGGCTCAGGGAAATCTTCTCTGGCCTTTGACACCATTTATGCTGAGGGCCAGCGCCGCTATGTGGAGTCCCTGTCGGCTTATGCCCGTCAGTTTTTGGGCCAGATGGACAAACCCGATGTCGATTCCATCGAAGGCCTGTCGCCGGCAATTTCCATTGACCAAAAGACGACCAGCCGCAATCCCCGCTCTACAGTGGGAACGGTTACCGAAATATACGATTATCTCCGCCTGCTCTATGCTCGCATCGGCATTCCCTATTGCCCCCACTGCGGCATTCCCATCCAACAGCAGACGGTGGAGCAGATGGTGGACGCCATTCTCCAGCTGCCTGAAGGGAGCAGGGTCCTCCTCCTTGCCCCCGTTGTCCGCGGCCGCAAGGGGGAACATGCCAAGGTCCTGGAGGACTTGGCCAGGGACGGTTATGTGCGGGTGCGGGTCGACGGTGAGGTGCGCCTGTTGGAGGAAGATATTCAGCTGGAAAAGAATAAAAAGCACACCCTTGAAGTGGTGGTCGACCGCCTGGTGGTAAGGGATTCTATCGCCCAGCGCCTGGCCGATTCCCTGGAAACCGCCCTCAAGCTCTCTGAGGGCATGGCCATTATCCAGCTTGTGGATGAAGACAGGGAAATGGTCTTTAGCCAAAACTTTGCCTGCAAGGAATGCGGCTTTAGTTTTGAGGAAATTTCCCCCCGGGTATTTTCCTTTAACAATCCCTATGGGGCCTGCCCCGAGTGCACCGGCCTCGGCTACCACATTCAGCCCGATCCGGACTTAATAATGCCTGACCCCGACAGGAGTATCAACCAGGGAGGCCTGGCCCTGTGGAGCAACTCCGAGGATTCTTACTACATCAACCTGTTGCGCCAGGTAGCTGCTGCCAAGGGCATTGACCCCGATATGCCTGTGGGCCAGCTCAGTGACGCCCAGCGGCACATCCTGCTGTACGGCACCGACGGCATTTATACCGTGCGCTACAGCCCCAGTCGCCAGGCGGGGACCAGGACCTATCAGGCCCGCTACCGGGGGGCAATTAACTGGCTGCAGGCCAGGTACCGGGAAACATCCTCGGAAAGTGTGCGGGCATATATGGAACAGTTCATGAGCCTGAAACCCTGTCCCACCTGCGGCGGCAGACGCCTGCGCCCCGAGGTTCTTGCGGTGCTGGTGGGGGGAATGAATATAGCTGAAGCTACGGCCCTTACAGTGGGGAAGGCAAGGGAATTTTTCTCTTCCCTGAAGCTCACGGAAAAGGAGCAGCTTATCGCCCGCCTGGTCCTCAAGGAAATTAATGAAAGGCTGGGCTTTTTGGTCAACGTGGGCCTGGATTACCTTACCCTTGACCGGGCTTCCGGCAGCCTGTCCGGCGGCGAGGCCCAGCGCATCCGCCTGGCCACTCAAATCGGTTCCGGCCTTACCGGAGTGCTGTACATCCTCGACGAGCCCAGCATCGGCCTGCACCAGCGGGACAATGCCCGCCTCCTGGAGACCCTCAAGCGCCTGCGGGACCTGGGCAATACCCTCATCGTAGTGGAACATGACGAAGACACCATGCGGGCGGCCGACTGGATTATCGACATCGGTCCTGGTCCCGGTGCCGCCGGCGGTGAAATCGTCGCCCAGGGCAGGATGGAAGATATCATCAAAGAACAAAATTCCATTACCGGCCAGTATCTCAGCGGGCAGCGCTTTATCCCCATCCCGGAAAAGCGCCGCCCTGGCAATGGCCAGTGCATTACCGTCAGGGGAGCCAGGGAAAACAACCTCAAGAACCTGGATGTAAGCTTCCCCCTGAATAAGTTCATCTGTGTCACCGGCGTCTCCGGTTCCGGCAAGAGCAGTTTAGTCAATGAGGTGCTGTACAAGGCCCTGGCCCAAAAGATTTCCCGGGCAAAGGTAAAACCCGGCGACCATGACGGCCTTGAAGGCCTGGAGCATGTCAATAAAGTCATTGAAATCGACCAGTCCCCCATCGGCAGGACTCCCCGCTCCAACCCCGCTACCTATACAGGCCTTTTTGACCTCATCCGCACCCTCTATTCCGAGACTAATGAGGCCAAGGCCAGGGGGTACAAACCCGGCCGCTTCAGCTTCAATGTCAAGGGGGGCCGCTGCGAGGCCTGCCGGGGCGACGGCATCATCAAGATTGAAATGCACTTCCTCCCCGATGTGTACGTGCCCTGCGAAGTCTGCCACGGCGCCCGCTATAACCGGGAGACCCTGCAGGTGAAGTTCAAGGGCAAGTCCATCGCTGACGTCCTGGACATGCAGGCTGAAGAGGCCCTTGACTTCTTTGCCAACATCCCCAGGATTCAGCGCAAGCTCCAGACCATCTATGACGTAGGCCTGGGTTACATTCGCCTGGGCCAGCCCGCCACCACCCTGTCGGGAGGCGAGGCCCAGCGGGTGAAGCTGGCAACTGAACTCAGCCGCAGGGCCAATGGAGGAACAGTCTACATCCTGGATGAGCCCACCACCGGCCTGCACATCGACGACATCTACCGCTTGCTGCGGGTGCTCAACCGCTTGGTGGATGAAGGTTCCACGGTAATTGTCATCGAGCACAACCTCGATGTCATTAAGACTGCCGACTACATCATCGACCTGGGCCCCGAGGGAGGCGATGCCGGCGGCACAATTGTAGCCACCGGCACCCCCGAAGAAGTGGCCGCCAATCCCAAGTCCTACACCGGGCAGTTCCTGGCCCCGGTGCTGAACAGAAAATAGCAATACCCCCCTGCAGTTGGGGGTATTTTCTTTGCTAAAAAGGAAATCCCTTACTGATGTAGAAATAAGTTATCGCGTAGCCCAAGGGTATTCCCGGGAAATTACCCCTTGACTTAATCTGGCGACTTGGAGGAATCGACATGTCTCTGGAGTTCATTAATGTAAGTAAGTGCTATGGTAATGTCCAGGCCTTGGCAGAAGTATCTTTCAGGTTCAACCCTGGTGTCGTCGGCTTAATCGGGGCCAACGGCGCCGGGAAAACTACCAGCATTCGCTTAATAGCCAGGCATATTGAACCCGATGCCGGGGAAATATTGTTTAAGGGCAAGCCTGTAGCAACATATCCATTGCATGCCTACCCAATTGCCTGTATTTCCGACGAACCAATTTACTATGAGGAATTGTCTGTGGAAGAACATTTTCAGCTGATAGCGGCAATGTATAACAAGCCCCAATCGGATATTGGGGCGATAATCGAGCAAATGGGGCTGCAGGAGCACCTGCGCAAGCTGCCGGAGGCCCTGTCCCGGGGAACCAAGCAGAAGCTGTCCATAGGCTGTGCTTTACTGCGGGACTTCGACTTACTGGTTGCCGATGAACCCTTTACTGGCCTGGATCCGAAACAGATCAGCGTCGTAAAAGACATCTTGAAGAATTGCGCTGCCTCGGGGCGCACAGTCCTCATCTCTACTCATTTACTGCAGGTAGTGGAAAAGGTCTGCACTGAGTTCATTCTTCTGCACAAAGGGCGGCTAAAATGCCAGGGCACCCTGGCTGGGATAAAAGGACAATTTGGCATCAGTCCCCAGGCAGGCATTGAAGAGATGTACTTGCATATTGTTGGCGAGCCCATACAGGGGTTTGAAGGAGATGGATAAAATATATTATTTGCCCTTTGTAAATAAGGTCAGGCTGAGAAGGCATCTGCTGAAGAATTACTGGAAGATGTATTTAACCTTATTGGCGGTCGCTGGCATCGTCTGCTTCAGCCTTGCCTCCGGGCCGGGGCTGGCGTTGGTGCGTAAATTTCCCTTCGCCGCTTATTTGCAGGTACTGAAAGCCGCTGTCATTGTGGTTTCCTGCAAAGTCTTTTGGCTGCCAAAAAGGCCGGGATATTTAATTAACCACGCCACCTTGTTTTACTTCTATCATCACAGGCGCCTCCAGGGATTTTTCAATATCCTCTATATTAAAAAGGCCATTTCCTTATTGCTGGCGGCGAGTTTCCTGGCCTTTATCCTCAATAATCTCTCCTTGGGCCCAGAGATTGCTGTAGGGGCCATTGTCTTATGGCTTTACTTCTTTTCTGTTTCGCTGCTGAGCTGGAGGAAATACAATGCCGAAAAGAGTGCTGGCAGGCTAATTACCGCAGTCTTTATTGCCAATGCATTATTGTTTTACTGGTTGCAGGCCTGGTACATTCTGCCTGGATTAATGGTGACTATGGCAGCAGTTATCGGCTTAAACATCAGGTTTACCCTGAATTACGCCAAGTACATGGATTCTCTCAGCTTTATCGATGAAGCGGTGGCCGCGGGCTCCAAGGCCGACTACTCTCGCATGGCCAAAGTGCAAAATCTTGCCTGCTCCAGCGTAAAAAGATCGGTGTACCTCCCCCTGATTCCTTTAAACAGAGGCAATGTCTTCAGTCAAAAGACCATCATTCATTTGTTGCGAGAGCCGAAAGCTGTGTGGGTCATTGTGTTTTTGCCCTATGGGGCTTTGCTGGTATTAAGGGCAATTTATGGCGGCTTTTTTGGCAATCCCTACTTCCTCGCCTTAAGCCTCAATCTGCCAATAGCGGCGGTAAATCAGTTTTTGGTCAAGGACTTTACCGGCCTCATCGCCAGCAGGGACAGGGGAATGGCCTTGCCCTATCCCCCTAAGGACATCATTCTCTTATCTCTGCCCGTCCCTGCGATGGTGTTTGCCTTGGCCAGCATCTTTGCCGGCGCCAGTCTACTGGCCCCATTTTGGAAGATAGGCCTGCATTTTCTCGCCGCCCTGGGTTCTTTTGCGGGAATCTGTGCCTATACTCTTGAAAGGGGCTATCCCGGCAGGTTGCTTTTATTCTTGCAAAATCTGGTTATTACCCTGGCCACTGTGGGGTTGGTATAGGCAGAAGCCCTTGCTGTCCCTGGCAGGGGAATCCATGCTATAATTTAAGGAGTCCCAGGAAAGGGGTGAGGGCATGGAATTAGCGGAAAAAGTAAGGCAGTTGCCTGCCAGCAGCGGTGTCTATATCTTCAAAGACGCAGCCGGGGAGATAATCTACGTGGGCAAGGCTAAGAACCTGCGCAGCAGGGTGCGCTCCTATTTTGGCGAGGCCGCTGCCCAGCAGCTCAAAGTTGAGGCAATCCAGCGGCTGGCGGTGGATTTGGATTACATCCTCACTGCCACTGAGGTGGAAGCTCTGCTGCTGGAGGGCCAGCTTATCAAGAAGCACCGGCCCCGCTACAATGTCCTCCTCAAGGACGACAAGGAATATCCCTATATTCGCATAGATTTGGCCGCCGACTATCCCCGCCTGGAGGTGGTGCGCAAGGCGGGGCGGGACAAGGCCAGGTACTTCGGCCCCTATCCCAATGCCGGCGTCGTCAACGATACCTTGAAGCTGGCAAACAAGCTCTTTCCCTTGCGCACCTGCAACGATATCCGGGGTAAAAAGCGGCCTTGTTTGAATTACTATATCCGGCGCTGCCTTGCCCCCTGCCAGGGCAAGGTCTCCCCTCAGGAATACCGGTCCCTGGTGGACCAGGCCATCATGTTTCTTGAAGGCAAACATCAGGAGCTGGAGGCCAGGCTGCACAGGGAAATGAAGGCTGCCGCCGACAGCTTTAACTTTGAAAAGGCAGCGGAACTCCGCGATCAATTGGCGGCCCTGGCCAAGTTAACCACTCCCCAGAGGATTGTCACCAACCGGCGCTGGAATCTGGATGTCCTGGCAGTGGCGGTTGAACCGCAACTGGCTGCGGCCCAGCTTATCAAGGTCAGGGGCGGAAAGGTCCTGGGCAATGAGTACCATGGCTTTGAGCAGCCGGAGCTGGCCGACAGCGGCGAAGCTGTCAGCGCCTTTATCCGGGATTACTATGCTTCTGCGTCATTGCTTCCGGCGGAGATCCTGGTGCAGCAGCTTCCTGAAGATGCTGAAGCCCTGGAAACATGGCTGGGCTCCCGGCGCCAGGGAAAAGTGGTGCTCAAGGTGCCCCAGCGGGGGGAAAAGCGCATGCTGCTGGATATGGCCCAGGCAAATCTCGCCTCCCATATGGAGGCAGACTTGCGCCAGCAGCAGGAAAGCCAGGGGCAGGGAAAAGCGGTGTTGGAACAGCTGGCATCAGCCCTGGGCATGGGGCGCCTGCCCATACGCATTGAATGCTACGACATTTCTCATTTCCAGGGAAGCCAAACGGTAGCCTCCATGGTAGTGTTTGAGCATGGCCGCCCCGCCAGGAGCCAATACCGCCGTTTTAGAATTCGGGGCATCCCCGACCCCGATGATTTTGCCTCGATGGCCCAGGTCATCCGTCGCCGCTTCGAGGCCGCCAGGGAGGACAGGGAGGGCTTTAACCGCCTGCCAAGCCTGGTGGTGGTAGACGGCGGCAAGGGGCAGCTGTCTGCCGCATTGGCGCAGCTGGCAAGTCTCGGTTATGCAGGTATCGACATCGTCAGCCTCGCAAAGCGCGAGGAAGAGATCTTCATTCCCGGCCGCAGCGAGCCCCTGGTCCTTGACAGGGATGATCCCGCTTTGCAATTGTTGCAGCAAATCCGCGATGAGGCCCATCGCTTTGCCATCAGTTACCACCGCCGCCTGCGGTCCAAGGAGACTCTGCTTTCGGAATTGGAGAGAATTCCCGGCGTGGGCCCCGCTCGCCGCACTGCCCTTCTCAAGGCCTTTGGCAGCATCCAGAACCTGCGGGACAAAGATGTGGCTGAAATAGCTGCTGTTCTAGGCATGACCTGGCCGGCAGCCGAGGAAGTGTATAAGTGGTTTCGCAAGAAAAAATAGGGCGACGAAAGGTCGCCCTTAAGTTTTTTAAAGCCATGATAAAAAAAATCAATAAAAGGGTTGCATTTGCTTTTGCGGGCGGGTATAATAAGGGCAAGAATTGGCTTAATAGGCGGATTTAATCATCAGTATAGAAAGGAGCCGAGATATGCGCAATCAAATGTTGGGGCGATGCCCTGTATGCAACTCCGGCCTCGATGTAACGCGGTTGCATTGTCCCCACTGCGGCACCGGAATCGACGGGCATTTTGCGGTGTGTAAGTTCTGCCAGCTGCCGGCTGAACAGAAGGCTTTTGCCGAAATCTTCATCAAGTGCCGGGGTAACATCAAGGAAGTGGAAAAAGAGCTGGGCATCTCATACCCCACTGTGCGCAACCGCCTGGAGACTTTAATCGAATCGTTGGGGTATCAGGCTCAGCCTGTGGTCAAGGATGATCCCGAGGCCAGGGAAAAGCGCAAGCAGATATTAGAGGACCTCAATGAGGGGAAAATCAGTTCCGAAGAGGCCATCGAACTGCTCAGGGAACTTTAAGCAAGGGGGTGTAAGTATGTCTGAAGAACAAAAGCTTATTCTCGACATGCTCAGTGAAGGCAAGATCACTGTGGAGGAAGCCCAGACTCTGCTGGAAAGTATTCGCCAGGAGGCTCCCAGGTCTGAAACCCGCCGCGACCCGGTGCAGGAGCCAAAGTCCATCATCGAAAACATTGTCGAATCCCTTCGCTCCGGCCTCTCCAGTCTCAACTTGAGCTTTGGCGATGACAGAAGGATTGTCCTCGAAGAGCATCATTCCGGTTCTTTCAGCAGTGATATGGTGGAGCTGGACCTGGATGTGCGCAATGGCAGCCTGCGCATAGAGCCCTCTGATGACAAAAACTTTCACCTGGAAGTCATCAAGAAGATTGTTGCCGGTACCCGGGAGCAGGCAGAAGAACTGATTTCCGGATACAAATTCGCTGAATATGACGGCTTGCGCCTCAAAGCCGGGGATACCGAGTGCAGGAGCCTGGGGAACCGGGTCAATGTCTCGCTGCGGTTGCAATTGCCTGCAGGACATATCTATACCGGCCGGGTTGCCAGCAAAAACGGGCAAATTGACATCAACTCCATAGATGCCAAGGGAATCAGCGTTGCCACTGTCAACGGCACAGTCCGGATGACCAAGGTTACCGGCAGCGAGGTAAATGTCAGCACCGTCAATGGCAGCATCAGCCTGGAAGGTAGACTGCAACATGTCGAAGGCAGGACTACTAATGGCAGCATCAGCCTGGTAAGTATGGGCGAAGACAGCATGATTAATTTGAAAACTGTCAACGGCCGCATAAAAGTGCAATTGCCCCATCGTGACGACATCGGCTTTACTGTGGATGCCCGGGCCACTTCGGGAAATGTGCGCGTCGAACACGGTTTCCTCTCGGACAAATTTCTCACTCAGCGCCTGGGCGCCGGCCGCAAAGTCGAGGGGGCAACGGACAACTGGGATTATGCCCAGCATAAAATCAGCTTATACCTGCGTTCGGTAAACGGCAGTATAAGCATTCAGGAACTGGAATAAGGAGGATATGCTATGTTGGATAAATTGTTTGCCTGGTTGACTATTCCCGCTGTCGGCCTGACAATAGCCGGTATCATTGTCTTAGCGATCTTGCTTTACCACATTCGGCAAATGGCCTTAATACGCACTGGTCTTATTAAGAAGTCCAAATGGAGAAGGCGGCGCATCGACTATGACACATTGTTCGGGGGCATGACATTATTGGCCCTGGGCGGCGCGATTGCAGCTGCCAAGTACTACGAATTCTCTTTTTGGATGGGCTTCTGGATCTTTATCGCCCTGTTGGGGCTGGCCCTGATGATCAAGGCTTTTTGGGGACGAGAGCGCTGGCTGAGAATTGATCGGGATTAGGAGGAGGACAAATGACTGCAGAACAAGTTTTTATCTGCCATGGCCGCCCGCGCCTGCTGATCGATGTTACCCAGGGCACCTTCTTTATCAGGGGCTGGGATGGTGACACTGTCAGGATTGAGGGATACGACGGCGAAATCAGGCAGCGGGGGGATAAATTTTATCTCGACAGCTCGTTGCCATGCAGCTGTAATGTCTACCTGCCCCGAAGGAGCGAAGTCTACATCGACGGAATTAATGTCGAAATCAACATGGCAGGAATCCAGGGCAAGGGCAGGATTGACTGCACTAACGGGTCGATTTCCATCGAAGACTGGCAGGGTGATCTTAACATAGATTGCACCGGCGCCAATGCCCGCCTCAGTCAATGCAAGGGAGATATAAGGTTTGACAGCGGCAGCGGCAATTTAGACATCTCGTCCAGCCAGGGCAATGTGGTCTGTGACACCAGCTCTGGTTCGATAACAATCCAGGATTGCTCCGGGTCAATATCCGCCGATACCGGCAGCGGCAATGTCCAGGTTGCAAACTTCCGGGGACCGGTGCATATTGACACCAGTGAGGGCGATGCAATGCTGCAGTCAGTATTTAGCCGCAATGTCTATGTGGACAGCGGCGGCGGCTCTATTACTGCAGTGCTGCCGGGGGCAGCTCCCGGCCGCTGGCAGCTCACTACCGGCTCAGGGGATATAGACCTGCAGGTTCCCGACAATATATCTTCCCGCTTTGATTTTGAAGGCAGGGAGCTGGATGTGGATGACTTGAACCTGGATATTCTGGTGCGGGAGGATGATGGCATCAAGGGCAGGATTAATCAGGGGGAAGGCACAATCCGCGCCGCCAGTTCCTCCGGCACAATCAGTGCCAGAAGGGTTTCCGCTGTGGCAACGGCCGAAAGCCAATGGCAGGTCCAGGACGAAGAAGCCCTCCAAATTCTCCGTCTGCTGGAGAAGGGGACAATAACCACAGACGAAGCTGACAGACTGTTGGCTGCCTTAAATGGCAGCGGCGAAGCACCTTCCGAATTGGAGGACTGAAAATGGAAGAAAAAATGAAAATTCTGGAGCTTGTCCGGGACGGCAAGGTAACTCCTGAGCAGGGTCTGGAATTGCTGGATGCCCTCGAGGGCGCAGGCTCCAATCGCATTGTGCAGGAGTTTGTCGACCTTCACTCCAGCACTAAGCCTGCCCGGAACCTTAAGATCACCACCCATTCCCGCAAGGGCAATAAAATGGAATTCCTCATTCCTCTGGGAGTTGTTCGCTTCGCCTACAACCTGTTTCCCAACAGCACCCGCATTACCGTCAACAACAAACAATTGGAAGTCCAGGATGTCATGGAAAAGGTGTACAAGGGAGAAAAAACTGTCATTCACAAAGATGACAGCGACAACGTCGTTATTGAATTGGTGTAACAACACAGCCCTTCATATAGCCTCCAAATGAGGCAGGCTGTTGGCAATAGCCAACAGCTTTTTTTAACCCAACTGGGTCAGCGGCACTTCGCTCAGG
>Ga0208693_1000124_pt1 | contig 62826 bp, 46 predicted proteins | sample AD_UKC071_MetaG_FD_184438 | JGI IMG/M metagenome (GOLD analysis project Ga0208693, IMG submission 184438) | Active sludge microbial communities of municipal wastewater-treating anaerobic digesters from USA - AD_UKC071_MetaG (SPAdes) (version 2) | ecosystem: Engineered > Bioreactor > Anaerobic >... | reverse complement strand
CTAAAAAAACATATTCATTATCAGCATATAATAACCAGCAAATATATATAGGCATCAGACATAGAGCAACAGATAAATTTATGATGATGATAGATGACATATTAATAGATACTGGTACGGTATCATCAGTATCTCCTGTAGCTTCATTTACATATACTCCTACTACAATCTGTGCAGGATCTCAAGTGCAATTTATAAATACCTCACAGAATGCTACATCTTATAGTTGGTCTTTCCCAGGTGGAAATCCATCTACAAGTACACAAACTAATCCAATAGTTACCTATAATAATAGTGGAATACATATAGTTACATTAATTGCTTATAATGGTTCTTTAAATAATAGTACTTCTCAGAATATTATTGTCTATCCTAAGCCTCAGTTAAGCACGACGATTCAAAATGTTTCTTATTATGGAGGAAACGATGGAGCTATTTATCTATCAGTTGCTGGAGGATTACAACCGTATTCATATCAGTGGAACACTGGTGCTACTACACAAAATCTTATAAATATAAGTGCTGGTACTTATTATGTTACTGTAACGGATTCTCGTAGTTGTAAAAATAATACTTCTGCCACTGTTACTCAACCAAGTGATATAATAGATTATAATTTGTCTAATTTAGCGATAATATTTCCAAATCCAGCTTCTGATTATTTAAATATCAATTTTGACTATATACCACAAAACAATCAAATAAAGATAAAAATCATATCTAGTATAGGAAAAATAGCATATGAATCCGATGAAGTTTTTTCTAGTATGCTTAGCATACCTATTTATAATTTGACAACTGGTACATATATCTTTAGTGTATTGTTAGAAGATAATTGGTATTATTCTTTATTTTATAAACAATGAATACTAAAATTAAATTATTGGTAATATTATATTTTTTATATATAATTATATATGCTAAAAGTTTTGTATTCATAGTTTTTTAGAGTTAAAGCCCGTTGTCTCTCTTTCCTTGCACTTTAGGTCAGAGTTAATTAAATCGGATTTTAGCCTGAAAGGAGGTATATCTTTCTCTTTGTTTATCTTCAGATCTAAAGGTCGAAATTAATTGTGGGCGCATGATTATATTTTCATATAATAGTTTACTAATGGGCAAATTGATCATACAAAAGCCCACTCATTTATAATCTAAACGCCTAATTCAATTAAATTATATAATATAAATTAACTGTAATCAATAAAATAATTTAACTTTGTTTTTAAAATTAAAAACTTATATATGTGTATATTTTCACCTATGAAAATGGTGAGGATATAATTAGTATCTTTTTTTAGATTTCAATCTTATAAATTCATTCTTACTAAAATTAAAAAGGTATATTATTTGTTCTTTGTATACAAACAATACAATGATAAGTCCAATGATAGCAGAAATAATTTGTAACAATAAATAAGGAACAAAAGTATTGATAAAAGCTACAATTAGAAAAATAAAGGCACAAGTATAAAATTTATTTAAATGATAATCAACCGGATATAATTTTTGAGAATAATATGTGCCAATGAAAAAGTAGACAACATAAGAGATACCTGTAGATAGTGCTGCTCCCTCAGCTCCATATTTAGGGACTAGAATTATATTACCTATTACATTGAGTGTCGCTGATATTACTGCCCTTATAATATACAAGTATGTTTTCTTTTTAAAATTTATCCCTATTGTAGTAACATAAGCTACTGTATCCATAATAGGCATGAGTATGAGAAAAGCTGTGAGTCCAGCTGCGCCACGATACGAACTTTCGAGTAATAAGAAAATGACATCTTTAAATATCACTAATAACATGCCACATGCAAACATAATAGCGGAAATAAACAAAGATATTTTTTCAAAAAATGCAGTATTGTTGGGATTTTTTTCATAAGTTTCATAAGAAACTGGTACCCAATAGTTTGCAAAGCTATTTTGCAGTAAACTCATTACAGCAACAATTTTGAAGGCAGCAGAATATAATCCCACTTCTGCAAAATCACAATAATTTCTTATTGCTATTCTATCTATTGACTGAAAAATCCAAATTATGACAGCAGTAGGGACAAAAGGCAATCCATAATTGATAATAGATTTTATACTATTCAAATTAATTTTAAATTTTCCAAACCAGATATCTTTTTCATAAATTATAGCAACAGTAGCAGAGAAAACATGCGAAAAAAACAAACCAATTATTACAGCATAAAAAGTTTTAGCCACTAATAGGGCATATAAAATAGTAAATATCGCATTTGCCAAACTATTAATAACCTTAATCATAGAATAAGCTTTGCCCCTTTGCTTCATTCTCACTAATAGCATAGCATACCGTTCAATAATAGCCACAAAAATTGTAAGGTCTAATAATAATATAGGTGTAAAATGATTAGCATCACCAAATAATAAAAAAGAAAGCTCCTGCCAAAAAATACCAATGATGATAAAAGTTATTATTCCTAAAATCAGGCTTGGTAATAAGCTTTCCCAGAGTAAATCTCTTCGTTTAATTTCTTTTCTTTCGTAAAAAAATCTAACAAAGCTCTGATCTGCACCTAATAATACTATATTTAGGATCAAATTAAAGGCTAAAGTAAACATAGCAGCCTTACCAAACTCATTTGGTATAATTAGCCAAGTGATTATAGGTGTTGTAATAAAAGTAATAAATGCCGCTATCCACTGTCCTATTGAAAATTGGAATAGGGATTTCACAAAAGATCTCGCGTCATTTGTATTACTTAATCCTGACATGCTTTTTTTATAGTCAAATAATATTATTAATAAAATTAATTAAAAAAAGGTGCCAAATTTATAAATTAATGTATAAAAAATGACACCTTATTAAATTTATAAAAAAACAATTATAATCCTAATTTTTTTCTAATATCTTTAGGAATACTATTTTTATTAATCATTATACCTGTGGTTTTATAAGCTACAAATGGTTTAGACGCATAAAAATATCCCTCATATGGACCACTCAATCCCCAACTGTTTTTTACTTTATAATAAATATTTCCTTTTTGATCCTTTGCAATGCCAGTAATATGCATACCATGATCATCAGTGGTATTATAATTATCAAAAGCTATTTGACGAAGCTCCTGAGTAATTATTTTTTCTTTAACAGGTCCATCAATAGCATAAATTTGTTTTTGTTTTTCTGCATCAGTGAGTTTTTCCCAACGTTCTTTTTCTGTACCAGTAAGGTCTGGTAAGGTTTCATCAGGTACTACTGCGATTCCTTTAGACCATTTAAATCCTTTTTCTGAAACATCACTACCCCAAGCCACGGTATATCCATTTTCGATAGAATAATCTATAATTCTCATCATTTCATCTAATGGCACATTATATACCATGCCGTGTAACCAATTATCAGGTATTTCTAAAATGAATTGCTCATAAAAAGGATGATGAGTAAAAGAGCTAATCTCTACATAATCATCCATATTCAATCCAAGTGATTGAGCAAAAGTAATAGGAGTGTATTCCTGTCCTTTATAAATAAATTTTTCAGGTACTTTACCAAAATATGCATCCAAAATTCCAATATAGCCATCGAGCCATGCAGTAGTTAATTCTCTGTTAGGATTTTTGATTATTTGATCAACGTATGCTTTTAGTACCGCATCTAATTCTGCATGAACATGTTTGTCTGTGCCATAATTTAATCCTGTATACACCTCTTCAGGTACTATTCCATATTTATTAATGACATAAGTAATATCTCGAAATCCACCACCTGGGCTAAAATTAGTTTTACCTTGGAAACGTACATATCTAATAGCTTTTTCTATATATGTATTTCGCACTATAAATGCTTCTGACAAATCATATTCACCCTTGCCCGTACGTAATAATTCACTTTCTAAGAAACTTAAAGTAGAAAATGCCCAACATGTACCTGATTTGTACTGATCTTTTACAGAGGTAGTAGGATTTTCTTTAATAATTGTAAATTGAAATCCTTCTTTTTTTTGCGTTGTATCTACCTGTGCTGATAGCATAAAGGTAGAAATAATCATTACAAATATTAATCCAAATAATCTTTTCATAACATTAATTTTTTTATTTTTACAAATTTTTACAAAAATACTTAATATTTTTTTAATAATTAAAAAAGGAGGGATTATCCCTCCTTTTTTTGTAGGACATTGAAAACATCTTATTTAATTATAGCTTGAAAGTCGCTATTATTATAATATTTTAAAAATTCACGATCTGTTTTAGCTTGAGATTTTAGAGCTGGATCTTTTACAGCTTGTTTCAAATTATCTATTAGCATAGAGGTATTGCCAGTACGTGCACCCACGATAGCCATTAGATAATAAACTTCAGGAGTTTTATTTGGTATACATTCTAATGTACGAGCTGCACTAGTGTAGTCAGTAGATAGTAGTTGAGCTAAAGCGATATTATATCTACAAGATTTACCAGAAAATAATTTTAAAGCACCAGCATAGTCGCCTTCTACAATTTTTAATACACCTAAATTATAATTTACATCAAATTCACTTTTAGCTTGTTCATAATATTCTTTAGCTTTATCATATTGTTTGTTCCATGCAGCTATTACGCCCAAATTATTTAAAACAACTGGATTATTTGGTGACAATGTATTAGCTTTTTCTATATAAGGAGTAGCTTCTGAAATATTATGTTGAGATAATAATATATAACCTGTATTATTCCAAAATTTCCAATCAGATGGATAAATTTCAGTGCCAGCCTTGTAAATTTTAAGTTTATTATTAATATCGTCAGTCAAAGTAGCAGCATATAGAAGCTCTTCGGCTTTTAAGCTATCAGGAGCTGTGAGACTTAGTCTAGCTATATCATCATCTGTACGTTTAGGTGCATAGCAAGAAACTACTATTTCTGCACGTCGCAATGGTTCTAAAATAGCCTCTACTTCTGCATATACTACACTCATATTTTTGATTTCTCTTTCTCTTTTAGCTTTATCAGGTTGAGACTTTATCACGTTTATGATAGCTTGTTTTTCAGGTAAGTTAGATTTTTCAATAGCTTTCATAAATCCATCAAAATCCTCTCCTTTACCATTTATTGTTAGAGGAGCTTCTCGTTTCACTTCATTATATTTTTTCTTTTGATTTTTTGCAATTTCTTTATCTAATTTTTCTATGTAGCTTTCAATATATTTTTTAGCAGCAGCAGCTCTATCATTAGATAGATTAGCATTATATTGCTCTTCGCCTTCTGGGGATGCCCATGCATTAATTTCTATATTATTTATTTTCCAATTTAGAGCAATGAAATCTTTTAATTCTTGAACTAATTTTTTGTTTTCTTCTAGCTTATTGAGTTTTTGATTATCATAGAGTTTTGAACTATTATAATCGAAATATAAAGTAGCAGTTTTAGAAACTATAACTTCTTTTTTATAACCATGCTCAGCTAATGCTAGATCTTCGTCTCTGCCAATGCGAGTGGAAGTATAGATGACCCCATCTGCTAATTTGACTTCTCCAAACTCTACAGTTTTTTTACCTTTAGTAGCTTTAGCATTAACAACTAATTCGGAAGAGTTCATTTCTGGTTGGTAAGTTATCACATCTGACCATGTAAAACTACCACCTCCTTTTTTATTAATTTTAACATCAGAGCCTTCAGATTTTTCACCACCTATTTTAATAGATTTACAAGTATAGCTACCTCCATCCCATTTTAATACTGGTGTAAAATCAACAACTACTTTTTTGCCAAAGTATTTAGGAGGGATATTTCCTTTAACAGAAACATTAATTTTACCACCATGAGTTTCTAAAACCTGCGGGGTGGTTTCATACTTAACTGTATCGTACTTTTTAGCCATTTTTTGTATATCACAACTAGTGAATAATAAAACTATGGCTAAAAAAGAAATCGAAAAAAATTTACTTTTCATAATAATTGAATTTTAGGGTTTTGACATTGCAAATTTATATAATATTTTTTAAATGAAAATAAATAATAAATTTTTTATAAAAATCAATATAATTTTCTAAAACCAATGAATTGTCTAATATCATTTATGGTATTTCTAGCGTTTTTTTGAGCCTTTTGTTTACCTAAGTCTATGACTTGATAGAGTAGATTTTTATTACTATATATTTCATTGATTTTTTCACGTATAGGTGCTATAAAAGCTATCATGTCATCTGCTAATTGTTTTTTTAGTTCACTGTACTTAATACTAGTGTCATTATATTTATCTATAAAATATTGCATTGTATCTGGATCAGACACCAAAGACATAATGTTAAAAATATTAGAAATTGGTTCGCTCATAGGTTGGTTTTTTTCTGTAGGTCCCATATCAGTAACGGCTCTCATTATTTTTTTTCTAATAATTTCATCGTTATCTATCAAAAAAATAGTACTATTGGGATCTTCGGATTTGCCCATTTTGCCTCTACCATCCAAACTAGGAATTTTAATTAGATCACCTGAAAAATCAAAGGCTACAGGTAATGGGAAATAATCTATATTGTAAATACGATTAAACCTAGCAGCAAAATCACGCGTCATTTCCAAATGTTGTTCTTGATCTTTACCCACAGGTACTTTATTAGCTTTATGAATCAATATGTCAGCAGCCATCAAAGTAGGATAAGTTAACAATCCAGCATTTACATTTTCAGGTTGTTTACGAGCTTTTTCTTTAAATGTAGTTACACGCATCAGCTCACCTAGATAAGCATTCATGTTTAATATAAGATAAAGCTCTATGACTTCTGGCACTTCGCTTTGTAGATACAAAGTCGCTAATTCTGGATTTAATCCACAAGCAAGCAATTCAGCAAGCAAATGCAAGGATGTGTTATGCAAATCTTTGGGATTAGGATTTGTAGTTAAGCTATGATAATCAGCTACGAAAAAATAACATGAATATATATTTTGCATTTCTACAAAATTACGTATAGCACCGAAATAATTACCAATATGTAAATATCCAGTAGGGCGAATACCACTTACGACAATTTCATTATTCATAATCTGGTTCTTTTTTTATAATATCTTTAATATTTAATTGAATAATAGTATTAGTGCCTACCCAATCATTTTCTTCAATATTATAAATAATATCTATGGGTTTGCCAGCTACAATATGATCATAATACTCAACGGAATTGTATGCAAAGGCTGGAAAACCTGGTCCATATTTATAATGAGGCTGAGAAAGAAAAAGTTTTAAATGATTATTAGCAACAATTTTAGTGTAACCACCCGCATCGTATACATTTTTTGAGTAAAATATAGGTTGTGGGTTGCCAGTGCCGTAGGGTTCAAAATCATTTAAAATTCGTACAAATTTTTTAGTTATATCATTGAAGTCTAATTCTGCATCAATTTCTATCTCAGATATGAGCATATTTTCTGTCAATAATTTCTCAGCTATTTCGACAAAACGCTTAGTAAATTCTTCGAGATTCTCTTCTTTCAATGAAATACCAGTAGCGTAAGTATGTCCCCCCCAATTTTCTAATAAATCGCTACATTGATCTAAAGCTTCATAAAGATTAAAATTCTTCGTAGAACGTGCACTGCCACTTATGAGTTGGTCCTCATGAGACCAAGTAAGTATAATAGTAGGGCGATGAAATTGCTCTGTCAATCTAGCTGCGACAATACCCAAAACGCCTTTAGGCCAATTAGGATTATAAAGTATAGTGGCAAAATTTGAAATTTCATAGTTTTCTATCATTTCTAAGGCTTCATTAGTAGCTTTGAAATCAATATTTTTTCGTTCTTCATTATAGTTATTAATTTGCTCTGCTAATATATCAGCTTTTGTAATATCATTACATACTAATAGATCTACACTATCTCGCCCATTTTGAATACGACCAGCTGCATTTACCCTCGGCGCTACTAAAAAAACTAAATCAGATAAAGTTATTAATTTGCTAAAAAAATGATCTTTATGATAAATATTATCAGGTTGACGTTTTATACCTGATACCTTTAATACAGCTTCTATACCGGGAAGGGGATTTTCATTTATATATTTTAAACCAAATTTAGCTAAAATTCTATTTTCATCTATCACTGGCACCATATCTGCAGCAATGGAAAGAGCTAAAAGCTGCATTAAACCTGTCAATTCGGAATTAGGAATATTGTACATTTTTGCTAAAGCTTGTATTAATTTAAAACCAACTCCACATCCAGATAAGTCTTTAAAAGGATAATTGCAATCTTTTCTCTGAGGATTTAAAACTGCAACTGCATTAGGTAAAGTGTCAGTAGCCTTGTGATGATCACAAATTATAAAATCAATATTATTTTTGTTAGCATACTCTACTATTTCTATTTCTTTAGTGCCACAATCAGATGCTATGATGAGACTATATCCATTTTTTATAGCAAATTCAATAGATTGTTCACTAATTCCAGATTTTTCAGTATAACGATCTGGAATATAATAATCTAATTTATTAGTAAATCTACTAAGAAATAAGTATAAATTAGCTACTGAAGTAATGCCATCAACATCATAATCTCCATATAGTAAAATTTTTTCTTTATCATTCAGTGCTTTTGCGATCCTTTTAACAGCATTATCCATATCTTTCATTAAATAAGGATCATATAAATCATCTAAACGAGGTCTTAAAAAAACCTGAGCCTCTTTAATATTGGTGATGCCTCTTTGCACTAATAGCTGTGAAGCTATCATACCTATTCCTAAATGTTGATTTAATTCTGTTATAATATTATCATCACCTTTGGGCTTGAACCTCCATCTTTTAATTTGCATTTTAAAATATTACTTAATTGCAAATTTAATTTAATTTTTTTAATTTTCATAAATTAAATATTTTATTAATAATTTTTATTAAATAATGAATGCACTTTAGAGAGCTAATTCCATAGAGTCTATCTAAAAATATAATTTTTTTTAATTAAAATATTTCTAATTAAATATGTATTGCATTTTTATAAATAAAAATTTAATAAATATTTATTAAAAATTACAAAATGGATGTTTAGTTAGATTCTATGAATAATGATTTAATAAAGCACTATAGATTCGAAACCTTTACTAAGCTTCGTAAAGGGTGAAGCTGAATGAGAATTATCATTCGTTATACTTAAAGTATTTTATACAATATTTTAAATAAAATATTGTATCGTTTGGTTGTGATGATTCATGATTTGTAATTATACATAAATATTTATCAAATGAAATAGAATCAGACATTGGTAGACTTTTTAAACCTCGCATCCTCGTACAGATGGGCATGGGATGAGTATTGGTGTTTTATATATGAAATATTAATGAACCGCCTTTAAGTATAACAAACATGAATTTTTAAAATTTTATTATTTTCTTTGTAATTACCATATTTTTTTTTTAGATCTATTTATAAAGTAAATATAAACTATGGTCATCTACCTAAAATTATTATATTATTTTTTTACTGATTACTATAATTTTATTGAATAGAAATGCTGATATTTAAATATTTTATTTAATAATTCAAAACTTGCAATATATTTTTATTAAGTTATTATATTAAGTTGTGTTTACTATAATTTAAGATTCAAAAGAGTTTATGCTTATAAGTTTTAAATAAAGCGTTGTAATAGTAAGTATTAGTGGTAAATTTTTTCAAAAAGTAAATAATGAATTGCTAATAGTACTCTCAATAATTCACCGCCCCATCTTTCGACAAACCAAATTTTTGCTAAATGTATGGCACATTTTTTAGCTTCATAGGTGTTTTTATCATACAAGCAAACAACATCTTTAATATCCTGATATATATCGCATAGATATTCTGATATAGAAAAACTATTTATCCATTTCTCTATACCCTCATTTTCTGATAAATCCAATTTCAAATGTTCATTAAAAATCTTTGTGAGTTTATTATAATGAATAGTGTATGTCTCCTCAGTTACAGTTCTTTCTGCATAGCCAAGGTCGCAATCATCTACAAAAGGAACAAAAGAACCATGAAAATATAAAATTGGTAATAAAATATCTAAAAAGTTTAAAAGATTTATAAACTCATACTCTTCGCAATGCTCTATAGCATCACAATATTCTTTTCCATACAAAATTAATTGCTCGATTTGCAACTTTTCTAATTCTTCAAAACTTTTTTTCATAGTATTTTAATTTTTACGAATGTATAAATAATTATAAAATTATTAAAATTTTTGATTATACATATAATTCAAAAAAACAAATTAACTTTGCAATAAAAATAATTAATAAAAAAGATATAATAGTATGGAAAAGAAGAAAAGAGTTTATGTATTTGGAAATAAAAAAGCAGAAGGTGCAGCTAATTTGAAAGATTTGCTTGGTGGCAAAGGAGCAAATCTTGCTGAGATGGACCTCTTAGGGCTTCCAGTGCCCCCAGGTTTTACTATTTCTACTGAAGCTTGTACAGAGTATTATACATTGGGCAAGGAAAAATTATTTGAAATATTAAAAAATGAGGTAGAGCATGGCTTGAAACACATAGAGACGATATTAGGTGCCGATTTTGGAGATCCTGATAATCCTTTGTTAGTATCGGTGCGTTCAGGTGCTAGAGTATCTATGCCTGGTATGATGGAGACAATATTAAATGTTGGATTAAACGATATTACTCGTGAAGGATTGATAAAAAAAACTAACAATCCACGTTTTGTATATGACTCACAACGCCGTTTAATACAAATGTATAGTGATGTAGTAATGGAAAAAGCAGCTGGTATAGAACCAGAAGAAGGAAAAGGTATTCGACAATTGTTAGAAGCAGAATTGGAAAAATTAAAGGAACAAAAAGGTGTAAAAGAAGATATTGAACTCGATGCTGAAGATTTGAAAAAATTAGTAGATATATATCGTGCTAAAGTATTAGAAGTTTTAGGAAAACCTTTTCCTGAGGATCCAATGGAACAACTCTGGGGTGCAATATTTGCAGTTTTTCAAAGTTGGAATGGTAAAAGAGCAGTGTCTTATCGAAGAATAGAAGGTATACCTGATGATTGGGGCACAGCTGTCACAGTACAAGCTATGGTCTTTGGTAATATGGGCGAAGACTCTGCTACGGGCGTTGCATTTACTCGTAACCCTGCTACAGGTGAAAATATGTTTTATGGTGAGTGGCTACCAAATGCACAAGGCGAAGATGTTGTAGCTGGTATTCGTACTCCATATCCTCTAAATGAAGCTACTAAAACAGAGTATAACAAACATTTGCCTTCGTTAGAAAAAACTATGCCGGAGATCTATCAACAGCTTGTAGATATAAGAAATATCTTAGAAAAACACTATAGAGATATGCTCGATATTGAATTTACTATTCAAGAACGACACTTATGGATGTTGCAATGTCGAGTTGGCAAACGCAATGGTACTGCTGCTGTAAGGATGGCTTTGGATATGCTCAATGAGGGATTAATAGATGAAAAAACTGCATTATTAAGGGTGAAGCCTATACAATTAGATGAGATGCTTCATCCATTATTAGATCCAGCAAGTGAAGCTAAAGCTAAAGTAATAGCACATGGATTGCCAGCTGGTCCAGGTGGTGCCTATGGTAAAATAGTTTTTACATCTAATGATGCTGTAGAATGGGCCGCAAAGGGTGAAAAAGTTATTCTTGTACGCGAAGAGACAAATCCAGAAGATATAGACGGTATGCGTGCAGCAGAAGCTATTCTCACAGCTCGTGGTGGTATGACTAGTCATGCTGCGTTAGTAGCTCGTGGTTGGGGAAAATGCTGTATTGTGGGCGCTAGCGATATCGAAATTAATTTACAAAAAAAAGAAATGATCACTCCTGCTGGCATATACAAGGAAGGTGATATGATTTCACTAAATGGAACTAAAGGTTTGGTATATGAAGGACAATTAGATACTATTAGTCCTTCAGAAAATCCATATTTTATAAAATTTATGGATTTAGTAGATAAATATAGAGTGCTAAAAGTTCGTACAAATGCCGATACTCCACAAGATGCAAAAATAGCACTAAAATTTGGTGCCGAAGGAACTGGACTTTTCAGGACTGAACATATGTTTTATGGTAAAGGTGGCGAGACACCTTTATTTATTCTTAGAAAAATTATTCTTAGTACTAAAGAAGAAGAACGTAGAAAATCACTAGATGAACTTTTTCCATTTGTAAAAGAAGATATTAAAAATACACTAGAAATAATGGATGGTTTGCCTGTAACTATTCGTACTTTAGATCCTCCACTCCATGAATTTATACCTAAAAATCAAAATGCGCGAGAAAGTTTAGCTAAAGAGCTAAATATTACCATCGAAGAGTTAAATAATCGTGTAGATCAACTTCATGAAAACAATCCAATGATGGGACATAGAGGTGTGAGAGTAGGTATCACATATCCTGAAATAACAGAAATGCAAGTGAGAGCCATTTTAGAAGCTGCAGCGGAACTCATTAAAGAAGGTAAAAATCCTAAACCTGAAATTATGATACCAGTTACAGCCATAGAAACTGAATTACAAAATCAATTAGAAATAGTAGAAAAAGTGTACGAAGAAGTAAAAATCAAATACAATATGAATGAGATACCTTATGAGTTTGGTACCATGATAGAGATACCTCGCGCCGCGTTACGTGCTGATGATATGGCTAAATATGCTCAATTCTTTAGCTTCGGTACTAATGACCTTACACAGATGACTTACGCTTTTTCGCGCGATGATGTAGGTTCATTTTTGCAAGAATATCTTGATAAAAATATTATAAAATTTGACCCATTTCAGATAATAGATAGAGATAGTGTAGGTGAGCTAATGAAAATAGCTGTAGAACGTGGTAAATCTACTCGTCCTGATCTACATTTAGGTATTTGTGGGGAGCACGGTGGGGAACCATCATCTGTGGAATTTTGCCATATGATTGGTCTAACCTATGTCAGCTGCAGCCCTTTCCGTGTGCCAATTGCTAAATTGGCTGCTGCTCAAGCTGCTGTAAAAGAATGATTTTTTTTTAGAAGCACACTTGTGTTATGAAAAAGTTAATAATGGCTGCGTTGGGAGGAAATGCGCTACTCAGAAATGATCAAAAAGGTCTTTATCATGAGCAAATACAAAATGCCACTGATACATGTGAAAATTTGTTAGATATTATTATGCAAGGTCATAATTTAGTAATTACTCATGGTAATGGTCCACAAGTAGGTAATGTTTTATTACAAAATGAAGCAGGCGAAAGTAAATATGGTATATCAGCCTTGCCTATGCATGTATGTGTAGCAGAAACACAAGGTCACATTGGTTATTTGATTGAGCAAGCTTTTAAAAATGTTTTGATTAAGCATGGTATCGATAAAAATATCATTAGTATTATTACTCAAGTAATTGTAGATAAAAATGATCCTGCTTTTAAAAAACCCTCTAAGCCTGTAGGACCTTATTATAATAAGGAAGTAGCAGATCAATTAACTGAAAAATTTGGTTGGACTTTTAGTGAAGACCCTCGTGGTAGGGGTTATAGAAGGGTAGTTCCAAGTCCGAAACCTATAGAAATATTAAATTGGAATATAATAAAAGAATTGGCCGAAAGGGGAAATATAGTAATTGCTACTGGTGGGGGTGGTATACCTGTCATAAAAAATAAAGATGGCACTCTGTTAGGTGTCGATGCTGTTATTGATAAAGACCTCGCCGCCGCTGCGTTAGCAGTCACAATCAAAGCTAATGAGTTTTTTATACTTACTGATATTTCTAATGCTTATCTCAATTTTAATAAACCTAATCAAGTGAAACTAGGCAAAGTAACTGTTAATGAAATTAAAAAATATTTAGAAGAAGGCCATTTCGCTGATGGTAGTATGGGACCTAAAATAAAAGCTGGTCTTTATTTTTTAGAAAATACAGGTAATAATGTTTTGATCACTGAAGCTAATAGTCTAAAGGACCCTGATGCTGGAACTAGAATTATAAAATAATAACTTTTTACGATACAATTTGTAATATATTATAGTGTGAAAAAAAATATGTACATATTTTTTTTAAATCTTCTATCTTTGTAATATGTGAAATTATTATTTATCAATTTTTATGATAAAATCTGAATTTTTTGATATTATTATTAAATCAATTAATAGATATTATGATATAAATCATAAAGAATTTTTATATTCTTTCAATGAAAAGCCTCATATTGCTATTAAAGTAAATCCTTATAAAAAAATCAATCAATTATTTGATCTTTTGCATATTTCTGATGAAGTATCCTGGTGTAGTGATGCATATTATTTATCTGATAGACCCGATTTTTACAAAGATCCTTTATTGTATGCGGGTGCTTATTATGTGATGGACCCCGCTTCGATGTTTATAGATTATATTTTTAAAAATTTACAGTTATCAAATGATATAAAAGTTTTGGATATTGCTGCTGCTCCTGGTGGTAAATCTATAATTGTAAATTCTAATTTATCCAATAATGCTGTTTTGTGGTCTAATGATACTAACTCTAACAGAGCAAAAACATTGAATTATAATCTAATAAAATGGGGCAGAGCTAATAATATAGTATCAAATGCTAAAATATCAGATTTTCATAGTCTTCAAAATCAATTTGACCTTGTTATTTTAGATGCACCCTGCACTGGTAGTGGCTTTTATAGAAAATATGAAAATTGGCAAGAACATTTTTCCATCGAATACATAAAGAGATGTGCCAATAGACAAAAAGAAATTTTGAAAGATTTGATACCTATCATTCCTTTGTATGGTTATTTGATTTATAGCACCTGCTCATATACTTCCGAAGAAAATGAAGATATAGCAAAATGGTTGATTTCTCATGGATTTGAAGAGGTTCATTTATCAATACCCGATCAATGGGGTATCATAAAATCTAAATATGGCTATAGATTTTTTCCACATCTTACTAAATCCGAAGGTTTTTATTATGTTATTCTCAGAAAAATAGAAAATAAGCAATCTAAGTTTCAAAATTTTAACTACAATAAAAAAAATCAATCTTCTATTAGACTACAAGCTCCACCTCACATAGATTTCGAAAATTTTATTGATTTTAATGATGAAATAGAATTAAAAAAAATAAGGCAAAATATTAGTTTGATTAGCTCATCAATAGCAAAATGGATGGACTGGAAGGGCTTTTTTTTTAATGGCAAAGTATTAAATGTGGGTACAACATTTATACACGAAAATAAAAAAATACCTTCACCGCAGTTTGCACTCTCTATATATACATCAAATTCCATACCACAGTTACACTTGAATATATCAGATGCTCTATCATATTTACAAAAAAAATCATTTAAACTAAATACAGATAAAGGGATTTATTTGGTAAAATATCTCAATCTAGCATTGGGATGGATTAAAATTATAGATGATGATAGGTTTAATAATTACTTCCCTGTAGATTGGCGAATAATAAATATGTAATAAGATACACTAACACATAGATTATTAGTTAATTACACAAATATCTCAAATATAATATGAAGTAAATCAGTTTAATAGTTGAGCAAATGGAGTAATCGAGTAAAATGTTTGTTGTAGGTTGTTAGTTGTAAATTATATTAATGTAAAAAATCTTATTTTTGTTACTAATAATTTTTAAGTATGCTCAGAGTATATGTAGCTATCATCATAACTATGCTAATATGGGGTAGCACCTTTGTATTTTCTAAGATTTTATTAACTGCTGGATTGATGCCACATCAATTAATTTTTCTGAGAACTTTATTAGGAGGTATTGCTCTTTTATTAGCTATTAAAATCAAAAAATTATCTATAAAAATCAATAAAGAAGATTACAAAAAGCTTTTATTATTAGCTCTCTTTGAACCTTTTTTATATTTTATTGGTGAGAATGGTGCACTTTTATATACTAGCCCCACACTTGTATCGCTATTTATTGCTATGATACCACTTTTTATTCAGATCACTATGTTTTTTTTGGCAAAAGAACCTTTAAAGTTAAATCAGATCATCGGTACATTAATTACGATCTTTGGTATAATTTTAGCAATAGGTGGTAGTGGCAAATTAAGTGAAATCAGTATAGAGGGGGTTTTATTATTGTTATTAGCTATCTTTTCTGCTGTTTTTTATAATTATTATTTATCTTCACTCATTAAAAAATATAATAGTTTATTAATAGTAATGTGGCAAACAGTTATAGGTGCAATATATTTTTTACCATTTGTTTTATTTAGCGGAAAAGAATTATTAACAATGCAATGGAATGCTAGATATATTACATATTTGCTTATTTTATCTATTTTAGCTACTGGTCTTGCTTACATATTATATGCTTATGTAGTTAAAAAAATTGGTGTAAATAAAACATCTATATTTGCTAATTTAATACCAATAATTACTCTTACTATTTCTATTATTATGGGCACAGAAAAGTTTCATTATACTAAGCTCATTAGTGTGATAATAGTAATTATGGGTATATACATTTCTCAAACCAAAATTGAATTTAAACATAAAAGTTGATATTGTTAGTTAAATGTTTAGTTGATGATTTTGTAAAAAGTAAATATCTTTTTTTATAAACTAGCTTGTTTAATGTATATTTAAATTAGCAATAAGTATGTATAATCAGTGTCCCAGTTTATGCTTATATTATTTGTTTATTACAATTATCTAATTTTTAGATTATATATTATGTTAGACGTTTGATTAATAAAGATTTAAATGTAAATTATTAACTCAAACTATATTTCAATAATAATATTTTTTAATAAAATTTTTATATATCAAAATAATTAATTTAGCTAAAAATATAAACAAAATAAAATATATAATATATGAGAAAGGTTTTATTGTTTATTGTTTCATTTTGGTTGCTTTATTTTATGCAAGTCAAAGCACAAAATGTAGGAATTGGATCTAGTCTTTTCACGCCTGATGCATCTGCTGGTTTAGAAATTCAGTTTTCTGATAAAGGACTTCTAATACCACGCGTATCACTTACTAGTACTAGCTCAGCAGCACCTATCACTTCTCCTGCTACTAGTTTATTAGTTTATAATACAGCTACTACTGGAGATGTGACGCCTGGTTATTATTACTGGAATGGTAACCAATGGGTTCGTTTCGCTACTGGTAATATCTCAGGATTAATTAATTGCTCATCTACCAATTATCTTATTAAATCAGATGGGGTAAATGGAGTATGTACTGACATCATAGAAAATGCTAATAAAAATATTGGTATTGGTGCTACACCAAATGATAATTATAAAATGTATGTTTACAGACCCAGCACTAGCTATGGTGCTGGTAAAGCTGGTATTTATAGCTATCGATATGGGACAAGTGGTAGTACTAATGGCGGTACTTCTTGGTCTAATACTGGTATAGATGCTGCTATTAAAGCATATTCTTATTGGGGCAATGAATATACTGCTGCAATTGCTGGATATAGTTATTTAGATTATACTAATAGTGCTGCTATTGTTGGTGCTAATAGTGGGGGTACAATACGAGCTGAACTAGCTACTAAAACCCCTACCTATGATGGATCTACATCAGATGGAACTTATTCATTGAAACTAACTGGTGATTTTTATAATCAAGATATAAACTATAGTCAATCTACAGAGGTATACTTTACTGGCACAACACTTCGCTCAGTAAATGTAACGACGCATGGCACTGGCGTTAATAATAGTATAGTGTGGATACATGGAGAATGCGATTATACTAAAGACGATGCAACTTCCTTTGTTTGTTTCTATATTTATAGAGATAATACTTTACTATGCGAAGTCAGTGAAGTCTCATATGTAGATGAAGATAAAACTGTCCACGTCCAATGGATAGATGAACCACCGGCTGGACCTCATACTTATGAACTACGAGTATACTACCCTAATGGTGGAATGACATATTATGGTCATCAATTACATGTAGTAGAATTAAAAAGATAAAAATATGAAAAAATTATTTTTAGTTAATGCAATTTTATTTGTATGTTTAATATTAAACGGACAAAATAATTTGAATGATGATGCTAAAGCTAGAATCGGCACCTATCTAAAAATTAATCCACAAATTTTAAATGTACAAATTAGCTCTTTAGAAGCTAAATCTACAGTAGATATTATAGTTTTTGCTTTTGAGTTATATTTCATCATTCCTACAGTATCACTTAATAATATTAAGGATCTTCAAGAAAAGAAAGAAATAGAACTGCTAATAAGTAGATTAGATAATTTGCTAAAAAATCCACCTGAATGGGAACATATCATTGCTCTACAAAATGAGAAGAAATCTAAACCTCCCACTCCACCTGTTTATGCTGGCGATGAAAAAGCTAAACAATACTACAATACTAAATATAGTGACTTAAATAAAAAATCATCAGGTTCTAAAGGCATGTTGATACAAAATGAAACTATTATAGAGCCTCCTGTACCCATACCTGATAAAAGTAAGGAACTGATTAATGAATAATTTAGTTTGATATTTTTTTTTAATTTATAAAAAAATTGATTGTAATAAGCACTCAATTATAACTAAAAGTAAAAAAATACTTTATACTTTTTTTTTAAAAACAATTTGTCCTAGCTTTGCTATTGCTAGAGTTAGAAAACTATTTCATTGATTTTTACTATTTCATTAAGCAGTAATTTTTTAAGTATATTAAATTATTTTAAATAAATTTTTTTATAAGAAAAAAAATTATTACTTTTGCAAACTAAAAAACTTAAAAAAATAATCAATGGATACATTAAGTTATAAAACGGTGCATTTGAATGCTGAAACTGTTAAAAAAGAATGGTTAGTGGTAGATGCAGCTGGTCAGCCTTTAGGACGTTTAGCTTCGAGGGTAGCTTATGTTTTGCGTGGCAAACATAAGCCAGGTTATACACCTCACGTAGATTGTGGAGATAATGTAATCGTAATAAATGCTGAAAAAGTAGTTTTAACTGGTAAAAAAATGTCTCAGAAAATGTATTATCATTATACAGGATATCCTAGTGGACAACGTAGTGAAGCCGCTAAAGATATTTTAAAACGTAAACCTACTTTTTTAGTAGAACATGCTGTGAAAGGCATGCTGCCAAAAAATCGATTAGGTAGAAAAATTTTGAAAAATTTATATGTTTATGCTGGACCAGAGCATCTCCATCAAGCTCAAAATCCAAAAATTATTGATATTAACACGATAAAATAGTACAACATGGATAACAAGATGATTTCTGGTAGACGAAAAGAAGCTATTGCGAGGATACGTCTTTTAAAAGTAGAAGATGGTAAACAAGAAATTACAATAAATAATAGGGATTATAAAGAATATTTCCCATCTATATCCTTACATTATATTGTTGAACAGCCTTTTAAATTGACAGAAACCTGGGGACAATACAGTGTAAAAGGAAGACTTAATGGCGGTGGCAAAAAAGGACAGGCTGAAGCTTTACGTCTAGCTATTTCTAAAGCATTAGTAGAGGAAAATCCAGAATTTAGACAAATATTAAAAAAATATAAGCTGCTTACTCGTGATCCACGCATGGTAGAGCGTAAAAAACCTGGTCAACCTAAAGCACGTAAAAAGAATCAATTTTCAAAGCGTTAATACTAATGACAAATCAAGGTTTAGTATCCAAATCATTGAGATCACAATTATTTTGTGCTACTCAGTGGTTGCTTTTAATGGAAGGTAAACTAAAAAAATATAATAAATGGAACAATTAACATTTGATCAACTTTTAGAAGCTGGATGTCATTTTGGGCATCTTACGCGTAAATGGCACCCCAATATGGCTCCATATATTTTTATGGAAAAAAATGGGATACATATTATAGATCTTAATAAAACATTAGCAAAATTGGAGGAAGCCAAACAAGCAGCTTACAATCTTGCACGTGCTGGTAAAAAGATTTTGTTTGTAGGTACTAAAAAGCAAGCTAAAGATATTGTAGCTAATGCAGCTAAAAGTATAAATATGCCTTATATAACTGAACGATGGCCAGGAGGTTTGCTAACAAACTTTGTTACTATTAGAAAATCTATTAAAAAAATGCAGCAAATCGATAGAATGATGAATGATCCAAGTTTTTCTAATATTTCTAAACGTGAAAGATTGCAATTGGCTAGGCAAAGAGCTAAATTAGAAAAAACCTTGGGATCTATTGCTAATATGGTTCGCCTACCTAGTGCTATTTTTGTGGTTGATATAGTAAAAGAACATATAGCTGTTTCCGAAGCTCGTAAACTAAATATACCTATATTTGCAATTGTAGATACAAATGCTAATCCTCAATTAGTGGATTATCCTATTCCTGCGAATGATGATGCAGCTAAATCTATTCAAACTATTTTAGAAAATTTCGTAGAAGCTATAAAAAAAGGACAGCAAGAGAGAATAGGAGCTATGGAAGAAGCCGAACGTGAAGACGAAGAATATAGCGAAGAAAAGTTAAAAGAAAAGAAAATAAAGGTTATGGAAGCTTCTGCTGATGCAGAAGATGATGAAAAGAGTAGTAAAAAACATAGAACAAGAAAAAAGGAATAATTTTATGGCAAATATTAGTGCAAAAGATGTGTATAAACTCCGTGATCTAACAGGATTAGGTGTAATGGATTGCAAAAAAGCTTTAGAAGAAGCTGAGGGTGATTTTGATAAAGCTATTGAGATTTTAAGAAAAAAAGGGCAAAAAGTAGCTAGTAGTAGAGCTGATAGAGCTGCTAATGAAGGTATAGTGCTTACTAAAATTGCAAAAGATAAAACTTTTGGTATCATTTTGATGCTTAATTGTGAGACTGATTTTGTTTCTAAAAATGAGGAATTTATTAATTTAGCTAATAATATTGCTGATATAGCTTTACAAAATAAAATTAAATCAAAAGAAGATTTACTAAGTGCAAAATTTAATGGTATAACAGTAGCTCAAAATATTAATGATTATATGGGTAAATGTGGAGAAAAAATCGAATTATCTAATTATGAATTTATAGAAGCTCCATTAGTACTTGGATATAATCATCATAACGGACGAGTAGCCGCTCTAGTAGGCTTATCTAAAGCTTCTGAAAAAATAGAAGAAATGGGACATAATCTAGCTATGCAAATAGCTGCTATGAACCCTATCGCTATTGACAAAACTGACATCTCTCAAGATGTAATAGACAAAGAATTAGATGTAGCTAGAGAATTAGCAAGAAAAGAAGGTAAAAATGAAGATTTAATTGAAAAAATAGCTCAAGGCAAATTAAATAAATTTTACCAAGAAAATACCCTTCTAAATCAAGAGTATATAATGGAAAATGATAAAAATGTAATTGATTATATTAAATCTATCGATCCAGAGACAAAAGTTATCAAATTTTATAGATTTGCTCTGGGTTCTTAAATAAATAATGATTTTTTTCATAATTTTATTTTTTGCAAAAAGCCTCATTATGGGGCTTTTTGTTTTTAAATCAATTTATTTATTAAATTTAAAAAATTATTTTACTAAAATAAAAGTATATTTGATGTAGACGTTAACATAATATACCTAGATTTTATTATATTTTGTCTGTTTGAGAGAATGTGAGCAATTTAACTATACTTGAATATATGACTACATAAAAAAACTTAAAATGATTAAAACTTCTGATATTCAAACAGATATATATAGAAGTTATTTTTATTGTTTAGAATTTTTTGATTTTTCTATTAATTGTAATATTCATTAATCAGAGATAATATTATATATTTGTAAAAAAATCTGTTCGATTTTATTTACTGATATGAAAATATATGCTATTACACTTTTTTCAAATAAAGAAAGATATAATCATATAAATTCGCACCTTAAAAAATTACACTTAGATTATAAATTTATTGAAGCCATTGATAAAAAAGATATATCAGATGATGATATGAAACTATATTATAATATTTCTAATATTAATGAATTACCAGATTTTATTAATAAAGGAAATACAGCTAATAAAATCTCAAAGCTCAGAGCTTACAAAGATTTTTTATCATCTAATGAAAAAGTTGCTTTTTTCATCGAAGATGATATAATATTACCACATAATATTAAAGAAATTTTAGATAAAATAGAAAAAGAGATAAATGATAATGAAGTAATTTTGCTAGATTACAGAACTGTAAATACATCTTATAAAATAGGAATTAGTAGGGCAAATAGTAAAAAAATAAATAATGGATTATTAGCATACCCCACACAATTATTAGGATTGGTTGGGAGTGGGGCTTATATACTTCATAAAAATGTTGCCGAAAATATAATCAAATTAGATTTATATAAGAATAATTTTTCTGACTCTTGGAATGATTTTTATCAAAAAGATGCTTTTGATCAATTGAGAGTATTATATCCTGTAGTTACTAAATTCAAACCTTTTAGCTCTGCTATTGGTTATATACCTAGTGGTAGCTTAAAATATAAAATAAAAAATTTCATTGAAAGATATAAAATACCATTCCTTTATCAATTACTCATTTTTAAACGCAAATATTTCCTACGCTCAGTAGCTAAACAATTTTTCTTAACTGATGAAATCTCTCCAATTGATAAAATTAAATAAATTGATTATTCTATTAAAAAGCTAAACTCAAAAATTGTTTTTATAAAATATAAATTTTGGAAGTATATTAACATTATAATTGACATTTTAATAATTATAACCTAAATTTTATTTATTTTTGTAGAAAAAAATCAATTTTTTCAGTAAGTGAGGCATTCTTTTTTTTATGTTTTATTATTTATAAGCTTCGTAGGATTTTCTCAAAATGCTATTATTTATAAAAGTTTTGATAATTACAGTTTTTTAAATACTAACGATAGAGATAGTACAAAATATTTAATTACACCATATTTTAGTGGACTTGCTAGCGTTGATAATTATGAAGTAATGATTGGAGCACATATTAAAAAAAGATTTCAAAACAAAAATACTAATTTTATGGTTTGGACTAAACCAGAGTTTTTATATTTTTCTTTATTTGATTATTTAAATGATTATGATTCTATTTCTCGATTTCCTGGTGGAGAAAAGACCTTTAATAATCAATATTCATGGAACGCACCCATAGAACTAACAATGAATGTAAAAAATCATTATATTTTGTCTGCAGGTTATAGCAAATTTCACTGGGGCGATGGATATAGGAGCTTGAATTTATCATACAGCAGTGCAAATTATCCATATTTATTACAACAATTTAAAATCAAAGGATTAGAATTTTCCTGGGTTATGATGAGATGGACTAATCCATTAAATAAACCGAATTTCGCTAAATATTCCATATTTCATAGTTTTTCATTTAATATTGGCCCAAAATGGCGTTTCGCTTTTTATGAAAATATTATTTATCCAGCTAGAGACAGTAATCATCACCATTTAGAATATGTTTACTTATTACCACATATTTTTTATAGATATGTTGATTATTCACTTGGGTCACCTTATAATTTATTATTTGGTGGTAATTTTAATTGGAATGTTGGGAAAAAATTCCAGATTTATGGGCAAGCCACTTTAGATGATTTCATATTTAGTGAATTTAGAAAGGATATAAAGCATCTGATACATCCCACTGATAGTAGTATAGTATATGGTAATTGGATGAACAAATATGCTGTGCAATTAGGTATTAAATGGAAAAATAAAAATAATAAAATACGTACTAGATTTGAATTCAATGCTGTGCGTCCCTATACATATAGTCACAAAAATCCTATTCAAAATTTTTCTAATAATGGTCAGGCAGTAGCACACCCTTTCGGAGCTAATTTCTATGAAGCATTGTTAGAAGCTTCGTTTATCAAACATAATTGGCATATTTATCTAATAAGTTTTTATAAGCATATTGGCTATGATACTACAGGCACTCATTTTGGGCAAAATATTTTTTATCCCACTTTTGATGCTTATATGGGCAATAACATTCCTGTAAATCCTTTTTATAACGTGATAGGACAAGGATGTCTGGAGAGATTAATTGCCGCTCAAATTAATTTTATTTATAAAGTTAAAATTGACTATGTGAATCATATGTACTTTGGTGTAGGTTTCGAATATAGATATTCTATTAATAGAGATCATTTAGATTTTTTACCATTTATAAAATTGCAATTTAATACAGACAATTTACACGTATGGCATACTTATAAATGAGATAAATAAGAAAAAGTATAAAGTGAACGGGGGATAATGTGTAAGTAAATGGAAACAAATAAGCAATTAAATTTTAATGTTTAAGTTTTTCAAGTTTATATGTTAAATAATTTTTATATTTTTGCAAAAATTTTAGGCTATGAAAAAAATTGTAGAAAATACCAGTAAATACCTTGCTATGAGTAAGGAAGAGAATAAAGAATTCTTAGACAACCTTTATTCATTAATGAAAAAATTAGAAGCTGATGTAGTCGATTATCAAGGTCTGAAAATACTCAGCGCCCCGCCACTGTGCCCAGACTGTCGTAGCAATCACATTATTAAAAATGGTTTACAAAATGGGATGCAAAACTATCGCTGCAAAGACTGCGGCAGACAATTTAGAGTTACCACTGGTACTTTTGTTTACAGGTTACAAAAGAAAGAGAAAATGCTCGACTACATCAGATGTATGGTAGCAGGCAAAAGTCTCAGAGCTTGTGCTAAAGAAGTGGGCATCAGCCTACCAACAAGCTTCGCTTGGCGACACAAGATATTGGCAGCTCTACAAAGTTTCGAAGATAATATCAATTTTTTCGGAGTAGTAGAGATGGATGAACTATTGATGGATTATTCTGAAAAAGGCAGAATATACAAAAATGCCGAAGAGCTGAAGCGAGCTAGGAAGCAAAAGCCAAAGAAAGTAGCCGTATTGGCTGCTACTGATAGAGCTGGTAACTTATTATTCAAAAAATTTGATGGCAAAAAGCTAAGTTCAGAACAGATAGAGCAATTTCTGAAGGCTAAAATGCCAAAGGATGGAGTCATGTGTAGCAGTAATAAAAAAGCATTCAAAAAGGTTAGAAAAAATGTAATCAAGCACAAAGAAATAGTAACTAGCCATAGACAAAAGCGAGGCATATATAGCCTAAGTACTGTCAAGAAGAAAGCTAGTGAATTCACGAATTGGATATACTTCAAATTTAGGGGCGTAGCTACCAAATACCTGCAAAACTACATTATGTGGTATGTAGTGATGGGTAAATACCTCACAGGCAAGACTGTAAGCAATACTGGACGAATGCTCAATCTCGCATCTTCGGACAGGTGGGCGTGGTATCGGTATAGGGAGCTAATAAATATAACATATGTTAATTAAAACATATGTTAGTTTTCCAAATTCATACAATACCACTCCAATAATTTCTATCAATAATATTAATTAATATTACTAGAATATATAAATAATTTTCTCAGCCTCTAAAACTTTAACTTACCACATAAAAGATTTATCTCAATACCTATTTAAAATATATAAAATAATTATTAAATTAGGTGTTTAATCTATAATTAAATCATTGTTCATATCATATTTATTGTTTTATATATGTTAATGCTATACACTCTATAATAGTTTTGTATTCTCTGTTTTTTGGATTTAAGCCTGTTGTTTCTCTTTCCTTACAACCATGACCTTTAGGTCAGGGTTAATATCTAGAAGATTGCCTATAATTAATCACAACTTTTAGTCATGGTCTTAATTATTCGGACTTTAGCCCTGAAAAAGGGTATATCTTTTTCTTTGTTCATCTCCTGAGCTAAAGCTCGAGGTGATTATGTGCATAAAATTATATACCTATACGATGATTTATTAGTGGGTATTCATATATTGACCGTGCAAAACCCCGTTTTTTATAATCTTAATGTCTATTAAAAAAATTATTTATAAATCTACAACAATCTAAATAAAAATGCCTCTAATTAAATATAATGTAGCAAAAATTTGTGTATAGTTAATGATATACAATTAAAAAGTATTTTAACAAATTTATTATATAATTTTCACCTCTGGTGTCAACATGATACCAAACTGTTCGTTTACAGAATTAATAATTTTATTTGCAAGGATTAAAATATCTTTTCCTTTTGCATTACCATAATTTACTAGGATGAGAGAGTGAGTTGATGATACACCAGCATCACCCTCTCTATAGCCTTTCCAGCCTGCTTTTTCGATTAACCAACCTGCTGATATTTTATATTTATCATTATTATAAGGATAATAGGAAATATCAGGATATTTAGATCTTAAATCTGAAATTTTATCATAACTACATATTGGATTTTTAAAAAATGATCCTGCATTTCCTATTTTATCTGGTGAGGGAATTTTTTTATCTCTTATATCTAAAATAGCTTGTCTTATTTCAGTTATTGAAGGATTATAATTTTGAAATTTATTTTTTAAATCATTATAAGAAAGATTAGGATTAGCTCGTTTTTTAAGTTTTATTTCTATCTTAGTAATAAAAAATTCTGGCATTTGCTGTAATAAACTTTTTCTATAGCCAAAATCTAATTTATCAGAAGAATAAATTTCGAAATCACATTTTTTAAAATTAAATCCATAAACTTTTTGTAAAACTGAAGAAAATTCAGCTCCGTAAGCACCAATATTTTGTATAGGAGCTACAGCACAGCTAGATGGTATGCCAGATAGATTTTCTACCCCCCAATATTCATTTTCTACACAATATGACACAAGCTTATCCCATTGAGTACCACCTCCCGCAGTTATCACAATATTATCCTTATCTTCATTGATGATTTTTATAAAATCTATAACGGAATGTATTACAAATGATATAGTATCTTTTGTGAATAACATATTACTACCTTCTCCTAAAAAAACAGCTTTTTTATATATATCTGGATATTGTTTATTTAGTTTTATTAGATCATCACTATCTTCTATTTCTATGAAAATATCTGCATAACACTCGCAATGAAAAGTGTGTTTGTCTTTTAATGATAAATTTCGTAAAATATTCATTTATTATTGGCATTACATTATTCTGAAATAAAAAAATAATAAATATTTATTTTTGTTTATATTCTTCATAGTTTTCTGGTAAAAAATCAAAGAAAGTGTCGCCGCGTAGCCCGAGACGAAGTGTTTCTAGTGCTATTACATCCTGATATGCTACATTACCCAAATTCACATTAGTGCCAAACTCTTTTATAAAATATACTTGTTGGTTTTTTTGGGGTGCTTCAAATATGATTTTATCGACAGGTAATTCTTTTTTGATTTTTTCGATTAACATCACACGTGCATTACCTGATTTAGTATATATACCCACATTACCAGATTCACGTGCTTCGCCTATTACATATGTAGAACCTGCATCTAATTCATCTTTCATTTCTTTTACCCATAGATTTGGCCTTACTATTATAGATTCATCTTTACTCCCCACTTCAGACAATACAAGATAATCTTTAGCTAAAATGCTAATGTATTCACATTTTTTTTCATGTTCTAAAGCTATACTTCCATCAGAAACCTCTACAGTGTCAATCTTATATTTTTTAACCCATTTAATAAAATCAGAAAATTGCTTTCTAATAACAAAAGCTTCGAATAGAGTGCCGCCAAAGTATACTTTCACCCCAGCTTCTTTGTATATTTGAATTTTTTTCTCAAGATTTTGAGTAATAATAGAAGTGCCAAAGCCTAGTTTGACAAAATCTATCAAATCTGAAGCAACTTCCATGAGCCCTTCGGCTTCGATAGGTGATAAGCCTTTATCCATTACCATCGTAATACCTGTTTTGCGTATCTTTTTTGTGCGTTCGGGTAAATGTTTTAATATCATAATCTGAATTTTTTTGCTAAAATATGATTTTTTTAATAAATAAATATTATTATAAAAAATGCAATATTTCATTTTTTATTTATATATAAATATATAAAAATAAGGTAGATTAGCATTAATTTTATTGTTTGTTTGAAATATTTTCTGTGATTTACTCTATTATACATACAATATTCAAAATTATAATAAATCTTTAAATGATATTATTCTTTATTTTTGTACTTTTATTTGTATTATTTATTAATGTCTAGTATTGCAGGTATTTACTCTATAAATAAAGATGATTTTATTTTATCTATCAATAAATCATCTGTTATATTTGTAAATGATAGGTGTGATAGGCAAAATTATGAATTTGTAAATTCTAAACTAATACTTATAGATTCTAAAACTTCTAACTATAATCAATCTGTTAATCAGCGTATCTGGGACCATACCAATAGATATGTTTTGATTTTTGATGGAGAAATTTTTAATCACTTAGAATTAAAAAATAAGTTAATTAATTTAGGATATAATTTAGCTACTAATTCAACACTTGAGATAATTTTATACTTCCTAATACATTATGATGTTGAAGCATTAGAATCGTTCAATGGGGTTTTTGCTCTTGCTTTTTATGATACAGTAGAGGATAAATTGATTTTAGCAAGAGATAGATTTGGTAGTAAACAGCTTTATTATTACTTCGATAAAAATTCTTTTTATTTTGCTTCAGATATCAAAACCCTAAGATATATAAATTTACCGCTCAATTGGGATTATTCTTCTCTAACACTTTATTTTTTTCTTACTTATATACCAAGTCCTTTCAGTGCTTTCGAAGGGGTAAATAAACTTTTACCTGCACACTATCTAATCTATAATGGTAGAGATATAATGATAAAAAAATATTATGAGCTTCCAGAACAAATCGATGATGTCAATGAAATCAAAGAATGCATAGATTCTATAGATTTTTTATTAAAACAAAGTATTGAGCAACGTTTGAATATCGATTTGCCGATAGGGACATTTTTGAGTGGAGGCATTGATTCTTCTATTATTACTTATTTAGCACATGAGTTTAGGCCAGATATCACAGCATATACTATTAGTTTTCCCGATTTACCATATTATGATGAGTCTGATATTGCTAAACAATTTGCTCTTGATAATAATATTTCTCACCAGATCATTCCAATTGTAGAAAATGATTTAATCAATTCAATTAGCAACGTTTTATATTGCATGGATGAACCTTTTGCAGATAGTTCTATTATAGCTCTATATTCACTTGTGGAAGCTATCAAACCCCAGGCTGAGATAATGCTTACTGGTGATGGTGCAGATGAACTATTTGGAGGATATAATAAATATAGAGCATGGGCCAGATTACATAAGCGAAATTTTTTGAATAGTTTAATTATTTCTTTAGTGAATACGATACCTTTTCATATTTATGATACAAGTATTTATTTATGTAATAAATTAAGACAGTTGCAAAGGTTTTCAAAAGCTTATCAATTGACTGATTTTGATAGATATTTCTACCTCAGCTCTATGAATGATGTATTTTTTGTACAAAAAATACTCAATCCTGAACTATTAAATGATAAATCTTTCAAAGAAAAAATTGATTTTTTGAAAAATATTTATTACAACGAAAATAAAAACATTTTGTCTATAGATTTTAAATTTGTCCTCGAAGGTGATATGTTACGAAAAATAGATTTTGTAAGCTCGGATAATAATGTATTATTGCGTTCTCCTTTTCTTGATTATAGATTGGTAGATAATGTTTTCAAAATACCTGAATCCTATAAGTTTAATGCTAAAACAAATAAAATTTTACTTAGAGATTTATATAAAAATATTTTACCAGATTATATAATTAATAGACCCAAACATGGCTTCGAGGTACCTATTAGAAAATGGATGAATGATTTTTTATTAGATGATTTGATTAAAAAAGGATTAAATGTAAATTTAAAACCATTATTAAATGATAATGTAATAAAAAATCAAAATAAATTATATAAATTTGCAAACAAATCAGAAAGATTATTCTACACATTATATGTTTTAAATGATAAATTTAAGTAATAATTATGAATAAAATAAGAATTCTTCGAATATTGAATAGATTTAATCTAGGCGGTCCCACTTATAATGCTTGTTATTTGACTAAGTATTTAGAAGGAGACTTTGAGACTCTTTTAGTAGGAGGCGAAAATGGTAGATACGAAGCATCGTCATTAGAGATACCTCATTCTCTCGGTATAGAGCCTTTGATTTTACCTGAGTTGAAAAGGGAAATACATCCATATTGGGATTTTTTAGCATACAAAAAAATAAAAGATTTAATAAAAACCTTTAAACCTCATATAATACATACTCATGCATCTAAAGCTGGTGCTATAGGTAGATGGGCTGGATACAATACTTGCGTGCCTATCATCATACATACTTTTCATGGTCATGTGTTTGATGCATATTTTAATAATTTGAAATCTAATTTTTATGTTTTATTAGAAAAAGAATTAGCTAAAAAAACAGATATATTGATAGCTCTTAGTCAAAATCAAAAAATTGATTTAACTGAAAATTATAAAATAGCTACTGATGAAAAGGTAAAAGTAATACCTTTAGGTTTGGATCTCAAAAAATATACTTTTGATAAAGAAACCAAGAGAAAAAAGGTAAGGCAAGAATTTAATATTTTGGATGATATTTTTGTATTTAGTCTCGTAGGCAGGATAGCCCCTATAAAAAATCATAAATTAGCAATAGATGCTGCTAAAATAGCTATTAAAGAATCCAACAAACCTATTAAATTTTTATTTGTAGGTGATGGAGAGTTGAGGGACGAACTGATACAATACACAAAAATAAACGAATTAAACACTTCTTATAAAGAAGCTCATGGCAATGAAGATATCATTTTCACTAGTTGGCGAAATGATATAGATGCTATAATGGCAGCATCAGATGCTATTTTATTAACCTCTAATAATGAAGGCACGCCTGTTAGCCTAATAGAAGCTCAAGCTAGTGAAAAACCTATTATTGCTACTCGTGTAGGTGGTGTAGCTGATATAGTAAAAGACAATGCTATATTAGTGGAAAAAAACAACGTCAGAGCATTGGCTGAGGCTATGATAAAAATAATAGATGGCCATTTTATAAATATTGAATCCTTAGTAAAAAATAAAGATTTTATTTTAAACAATTATTCTATCGAAATACTAGTGGATAATATAAAAAATCTTTATTTAGAGTTATTCAATAGTAAATTTGGAAAAATTAAAATCTATAATCTGTAAACCCACAACTAATAACTTATCTTTGTAATTTTGTTTTGATATTCTTCTTTTTGCTATATTATTCTCTTGATGTTGCATTTATTAATTGAATTTAGGGAAATTTTTTTAAAAAAAAAATTTTTTGTAGTTTTGCAATAATAAACTTTTGTAAATAATTTTTGTCTAATTAATAAAATTATATGAAAAAGATATTCATAATTGGATTAATTATCCAGTTTTTTTTACCAATTAAAATTTTATACTCTCAGCCAAGTCCTGGTTGCCCTAATGTATATACTACATTACCTGGTTCATCAATTCCAATAAACGATTATTATCTATGTGACTCTGGAAACATAAACATAGAAGCACATCCCTTCAACGTGGGTGCTACAGATCAATATATTGTTACTAGCATTCCTTATGCTCCACCTTTCCCATTTGATGCTGGATCACCTGTCCCTGGTAATTATGCTGATGATAAATATCTATATGCATTCGATTTACCATTTAAATTTTGTTTTTTTGGTGAGGAATATGAGCAAGTAGTAGTAGGCACAAATGGCATCATTACATTTAATACAGATTTAGCTAATGAATATTGTCCATGGAGTTTTTCAGTATCTTTACCTAATTCGTCTTTGCCTACTAACGCTATTATGTGCTACCATGATATCTATCCATTGACGAGTTCAGGAAGTGGATGTGGCTATCTGAGATATGGAGTTTTAGGCACATATCCATGTAGAGCTTTTGTTTTAAATTTTGATCAAGTTTGCCATTTTAATGTGCAAAATATAAAAACTACTATGCAGATAGTGCTTTATGAAGGCACTAGTGCTATAGAATTTCATATACAAAGCAAACCTGTGCATTCTGGCTGGAATGGTGGTAGGTGTGCATTAGGTATACAAAATTCTGATGGTACTATAGCATATTTTCCACCAAACAGAAATACTGGTGTGTGGACTGCAACAAATGAAGCTTGGCGTTTCACTCCATCAGGTACTCCAATTAATATATTTCAATGGTATCTCAATGGTGATCCACAACCGGTGAATCAAACATCTCTTAATAGTTTCATTGATTCTAATGCAACTGCTGTAGCTATAGCCACTTATAATGTTTGCGGATTTACTCAAATTGTTGTTAAAGATACTGTGCGTATCCATGTTGCTCACCTGGATTTACCTTATGATACAATTAGTATTTGTCAAGGTGATTCTATCACACTTACAGCAGATACTACTGGTGCTTTTTCGCAAATTCAATGGTCTAATGGAATGGATGGCAATATTATTCACTTTTTACCTGATACATCTCAGATGATTTACGTTAATGCATATTTCCCAGATGGCAACTATTGCACAGATTCTGTCTACATTAATGTGATTGATTCTGTTTATTTGCAATTTATAGTTAATGATACCCCACTCCTTGATGGTGAATCATTTAATATTTGCAGGTATGATACTGCTCATATCACTGTTACTGGCGCTAATTCTTATATTTGGTCTAGTGGAGATACTTTATCACAGATTTCTGTCTCTCCGGATAACGCAACTACTTATACAGTTACTGGCAATATATCTAGTTGTGCTGATACAGCTAGTATAACTATAGGTATTCATCCAAATCCAAATCCTTCAATAAAAGCTATACCTAAAGAAGGATGTATTCCTTTGGTAGTATCATTCACTTCAAAGACAGATGTACCTATTACTCAATATCTATGGTATTTAAGTAATGGTATAACTTCACATCAGAGTAGTTTTACATATAAATTTAATGATGTTGGCACTTATGATGCTAAATTAGTAGTAGAATCAGTAGATGGTTGTAAAGATAGTGTATTTGTACCAGGTATTGTGTCAACTTATCCTTTACCAAATGTAGCTTTTTCTATGTCTTCTCATAGCATTTTCACTGATGAACCATTAGTAATATTTACTAATGAATCAGACGCTGACAGTTATGAATGGCAATACTTATTACAAAACCAATCTGTAATATTTTCTAATGATGTTAATCCATCTTATGAATTTACAATGCCAGGAAATTATACCATTATTCTTACAGGTTATACAGATAAAGGATGCATGTCTCAAGCAATGGATTATTTGGAGGTAATAGGCATTTATTCTTTGTATGTCCCTACTGCCTTTTCACCACACAATAAAGATGGACTGAATGATTATTTCTATCCATATATATATGGACTTTCTCCTGATCCTGACAGTTATTCCATTATGATATTTGATAGATGGGGAAAATTAGTGTTTTATTCAACAGACATTAATGCTATGTGGGATGGCACTATTGATGGTCACGATGCCAAACCAGGAGTTTATATTTGGAAAATCACGTTGAAGTATAACAACAACATATGGGAAACACAGCATGGTGAATTCCTATTGTTAGAATGATCAAAATCATTTAATAAAATAATTAATGTTACTACAAAAGTACTAACTTGAAGACATATAATATATATTACATATGCACTAAAGAATTTAATATACTTTACTCAATTATTTTCAAAATGTGTAGCAATATTGTGAATTAATTCTAGTTTATCTCAAAAAAATTTTGTAATTTTGCATTAAAAGGTATTGTGTCTTATTGCTCTTTGAAAAAAAGAGAGGAAAGTCCAGACACCGAAGACCGCCATGCTTCCGAGATGGAAGGATCTTTGTTAGAGATAACAAAGGTACAGATAGTGTCACAGAAAATATACCACCCTTAATAAAAGGGTAAGGGTGAAAATGTGAGGTAAGAGCTCACACATCTATTTGGTAACAAGTAGATGCGATAAACCTCATGGGGTGCAAGACCATGTATACCAGCGCTTGAGACTTGGTCGGTCGAGCTGGAGGGTAGGTCGCTTATGTATATTGGAGACAGTATACTCAGATAAATAATAAGGCTATACTATAATGTATAGACAAAATCTGGCTTATAGCAATACCTTTTTTTTGTATTTCAAATAATAAATTCTATGTGTTTGAGGGTATAAAATCAAAAGTATAAGATGTAGAATTTTAGAAAGTTTTATGTTATTAGTTATTATATAGTATTTTTATTTCTGTTCTTCTATTTAATTTGCGTCCTTCTTCTGTAGAATTGTCAGCTATAGGCATTGTATCTCCGTAGCCTTTATATCTAAGCCTTTGAGGATTAATATTACGAGATATTAAATAGTCATATACGGCTTTTGCACGTTTTTCACTTAGAATCAAGTTGTAATCTTTAGTACCTATACTGTCAGTGTGCCCCCCTATTTCGATAACTAGATTAGGATTATCTACTAAAAAATTATATAATTTTTCTAATTCTACATATGATTCTGGTTTTAAAGTAGCTTGATCAAAATCAAACAGTATATTATTGAGTACCATAATTTGATCTTTTTTAATAGGTCTCAAATAAATATATTTTACAAAGGGATCGAGAGAGTCGTATGCTTCTATTAGTTCTATATGTTCACTATAAAAAAGATAATTTTTTGCACTTATATTAAGAGCATAGATTTCTCCGGCTGGCAGTGGCAATAAAAATGAACCATCTATATCAGTAATAGCTTTGCCAGCAATAGAAGCATCCTTAAGAGAAAATAATTCAGCAATAGCATGTATTATTGGCTTATTATCATCAATATCTACTACTATACCTTTGAAATAAGTAACGGGAGTAGTGATAATATTTTTTGGAAATTCAAACATATAGATGTCATAAGCACCATAGCCATTCTCAATTTCTGAAGCAAAAAAAGCATACTTACCACTAGCATTTACAAATAAGAAAGCATCATCTTTATGAGTATTTATCGGATAACCTATATTTTGAGGGGTTGTCCACAGAGTATCATTTATTTTTTTGGTATAAAAAATATCATATCCACCCATACCACCATGGCCATCAGAAGCAAAAAAAAGAGTTTTACCATCGGGATGAATGAAAGGAGTCAATTCAGACCTGGCCGTATTTATATTATCAGGTAAAGGTTGAGGATGGCTCCACTTAGCATTTTTTTGCATATGCGCCACATATATATCCATATTACCATTTCGAGCTGATGCAAAATATATAGTTTTACCATCAGCAGATAAGGTGGGTTGGCTATCCCAGGAAACAGAATTTAATTCTTTAACATTTTCAGCTTTAGTCCATGTATTCCCTATTTTGTAACTTCTATAAATATCGCAACTCCCTTGTCCGTCACTTCTATTACAAGCTGTGAAATAGAGAATTTTGCCATCAGCAGATATAGTATGTGCACCTTCATTATTCGGAGTATTTAATTCACCTAGTAAAGGCATAGCCAACTCCCAATTACCATTTGGTAATTTTTTACTTTGATAAAAATCTTCCTGTTCCATTGCTTTATCTTTAACTGGTACTTTTCTTGTAAAAATTATTGTGCTATCATCTATCGTTAATGCGGGAGAATATTCTGAATAAATAGAATTTATATTAGGTCCTAAATTTATTGGTTTAAAAGGCACAGGATTTTTATATAATTCTAAAGCATCATAGAAAATATTTAGGTCTATTTTGGCTCTTGCTCTTTGGGTAGGATTTAGTTTGTAATGGTTATAATATAGCTCTTGATATTTTACAGCTTCTTCATATTTGCCAGTCATATAGCTAAATTTAGCAATAAACATGTAAGCATTAGGAAAAAAATCTTGATCTATTTCTACTGTTTTTTTATAATATACAATTGATGAATCGAACATGTTCAAATCACTATACACCTGTGCTGTCAGGATGTAAGCTTCTATAAACAATGGATCAATGTTAATAGCTTTTTTAAACTTGTTTATGGCATCGAGATAGTTATAATTTTCATATAATTTTATGGCTTCGTTAAAATTTTTTATAGCTTTTGAATTATTAGAACTTAATTTTTGTGAATAAAGTGAAGTAAATCCAAATAAGAAGCTAAGGATAAAAATAATTTTTTTCATCTATTAAATTTAAGGATTATATAATACACATATTGATATAAATTATTACAAATCTCCATACATAAAAAAATTACTCACTTACTAATACTTTAATAGACTCAATTATTCTATTTTCATCTACAATATCAGCATCGAAGCTATCTACGCGAAATTCTTTAGGATATTTTTTTGCAATTTGATAATTTTTAAGATTTTTTTCAAGAGTAGTTTCTTGATTTATGGACCATGAATTTTTAGCAATTGTAAATCCTATCCTAGCACTGATAGGAAAAAGTCTAATGAGGTTATCATTCAGCTCTTTACCGTCTGTATCCCAGTCGTCGCCATCTGTGCCGTAAAACACATAGATATTGTAATCTTTTGCTAGTTGATCTCTCTGAATAATTTCATAAACTTTTTGAAAGGCAGGAGCTATACGAGTGCCACCAGCCACTTGCAATTGGAAATAATTAGTAAAATTAGAAACTTCTCTAGCTTCAGTATCATGCACGACAAAACGTGTCTCTACACGATATTGATATTGATAGACGAGCCAGGAATAAATCATTAGATGTTGAGAAGTAACAGCTTCTGTAGGTTTGCCCTCCATAGATCCGCTATAATCGCGAACAAAAAACACTACAGCTTGCGTTTCATAATCACGTTCTTTAGAGACTAGTCGATATACTAAATCATCATTAGTAACTAAAAGCTTAGAAGTATCAACAGGCTCGCCAAGTTTGATATTTCCAAGTAATAAATTAGTTTTTATAATCCTACGCAGAGTTGATTTTTTTTCTACTAATTGACCTTGTCTGCGATTAATATCTGTAAGTTCGTAATTAAATTTTGTAAGTGATCTTTTCTTTCCTTTTTGCTTAATATTAGGCAATTGAAATTTTTCTGTTAATATTTTACCTAAATTAAAAGCATTAGCTATGACTTCATGTTCGGCGCCTTCGCCTTGTCCAGCACCTTGTCCTGCACCTTCGCCTTCGGTAGGTCGCACTCTTTGTTTACCAATGACTTGTCCCTCTTCACCCTCGCCACTACCTCCTGTTTCTTCAGGCATCATGCTCTCGTCATGATAAAATTTTGGTTCGGTAGTTGTGGGTACTACAATTACTTTGTTTTTATCACCACCAAGAGGTTTTATTAATTTTCCCAACCTAATACGTCTATGAAATCCATCTTTTTCTCTTTGTTCATCACGCTTTAATAAATCTTCCAAAGTTTCAAGAGACGAAATTTTGTCTAGAAATGGATTATATTTATGAAAAAATAATAGGTCGTTACAACTTTCAAAAGTAGGATAATCTTCAGATAGAGGTGGCAAATGTCCACGATGATATGATGGCAAGCTTTTTTCTTTTTCTATATTTGGATTATCCATTTCATTTTCTTTCATAACTAATTAATTTGCATCATCATAAGTGCAGAAATATTCAATAGTTTTCATAGCACATGTAAGGCAATATCCAAGTTTATTTAACATTGTATCCATTATCCTATCATAAAGTCTCTGATTATCAGCATTAGTCCTATTAGCTAAAGCACCGATTAGACTACCTTTGCCACCAATATCACTTTTTAGCCTTACATCTGTTACAGCTTTTACTAATTCATTATTGTCCATAAAATTATAATTAGGGTCAGTTAATACTTTTTGCCCATAAATTTTTATAATAGTTGTTCTGAAACTTTGTTTTTGTTCTTCAGTTTTTAGTCCCAATCTTTCCTCTACACTATTAATAAAGCTTTCATCTATCTTAATGCTAACTAATTTTTTTGTTTGTGGATCTACATACGTCCATGTTTTATCTTCTCCAAGATTTTTAGATTCTAATCCAATTATCATATTTACATAATTCATCACATCTTTTTCTACGGCGTGTGGTTCATTCATATAAGCGTTAAAAATAGCAGTATTCACGCGTTCACGATACAATTGTTTAGCTATTTTCAAATCATTGAAATATTTTATTCTATCATTTGCATCCTGCACATAATCTAAGATAACTCTTTGTATAGAAGGGAATGCATCTCCAGCAAACATACATTTACCTTCTTGCGTTTCACTACGTTCTCTCAGAATTTGTATTGAACGACCAAGACTGCGATGCCCGAGACCTTTCTGACCGAAGCGTTTTGTGATATCAGGATCAGTATTTAACTCATTTATCACCTCTGCCAGTGTACGAATGCTTTTTTCTCCAGCTACATCGCCAGCAGCAAGCTTCATCATTTCTATTGGAGTGAGTTTTTCATGTTGAGGCATACGAGATAGGACGAAAGCCACTGATAATACATAATTGAGATTAGGGTCTACGTGTAGCTTTTCACCGAAAATTGTTGTTTTATCTACAGAACCAAGTGCATAAGTTGTCAATTCTTCCTGTAAATGTAGATTTGTATTATGACTCATATATGTTATACGGCATCTATCTACTATAGGAGCTTGCTCTTTTTCTTCAAGAAAATTAGCAAATTCAGAATTATTAGAGGTAGCTATTATCAAAGTATCCAAAGGCCATTTATATCCCTCAATTTCTATTGTTCTATTTTGTATGACGCCAAGATAAATCTGAATGAGGTCCCTTTTGTTTTTGAAAATTTCATCTGCAAAATGTATGCCACCACCAGCTACACGAGCTAGAGCACCTCTACGTAAATCGAAACGAAAAGGATTGTCTGCATCTTTTAAATGTAACAATCTAGCGATACTCTCATCACCAATGAGATCTACTGAAGAGGAAGTTATCTTGTCTTTAGCAGCATATTTACCAGCTAAAATACCTCGAGATTCTGAAACTGGTACTGGAAATATTGTTACAAAATCTAAAGCTTTTTTGATATCATTATTACAAAAATCTTTAATTTGATTCCAAATATAATAAGTGCAGGCTCCTAATGGACGATAATATTTATATATTTCTTTGATTTGTTTATTATTAAGTCCATTTTCTTTCATGAAAGCTTCATTTTTATCTATATCGTCATAAATATTCATAGCTAAAATCATAGGATCTTCGAAGGTTTGACTTTCTATTTCAGTGATTTGGCCATAACGGTCTAATAGTTCTACATTTGTAAATTTAAAAGTAAAACGCTGATTGCCTGGTTTACTAATAAATTCGCGATATTTAGAACTAAGGAAATCTACAAAAAAAGTTTTACCATTGCCTGGTTCACCAATTAGGACAAAAGCCATCTCTGCTGAGCTGCCACCCTCGGCAGCATCTTTTACAAAAGAAGCAAAGCTATTTATCTCTTCATACATACCTACTATATGCTTTTTACCTTCACGAAATATTTTAAAATCGTAGGTAGGTGTCCCATTTACTATTACTTTTTCTATTTTGGATGGATCTCCAAAGATCATCCTGCTAATAGACTGGAAAACGTTTTCAAATTTATGTTCTCCACTTGCTACTTTCGAAATATGCTCTTGCAAGGTCATAAATAATTTTTCTATAAAAATATACAATTTTTTTGATATGACGTAAAAAACAAAATTATTTTTTTGCTTTATATGATATTGAGAAATTTCAGATCTGAAATATTAGATAGACACTCATTGAAGCATATACAAAGATTTTACCAATTACAATTCTATCAATAAAACCTCACCATTTATTTCAGAAAAAATTATTTTTTTAGTATCAAAAGGTAAATAATAAACATACCCTTTTTGAGCAATTTTTGATATTTCTTTATAAATAATATCATTTCCAGTTTCATTTATTATTCTAATTTCACAAGGTAATGCTTTTCTGGCTGGAAATGATTTATTATTTATTTTTTTATTATCAATGCTTGGATTTTCTTTGAGAGGTATTATTTCTAGATAATAATTATCTTTGTTAACTTTTGATGGTTCATACGAAAATCCACTTTGTTTATTAAAAGAGAAAATAAAAATTTTTTCATTATCAGGATTATTAGATGGAATTACTTTTAAAGAATGATTAATTGGGCTTTTTATAATCTTACCGGTGAAGTATGATAAATAAGCATTATATACTTCTTTTATTTCATTAAGCATTATAGTAAAAGTAACATTCTCATACCCTATTTCAGGTATTCCACTTATCAGATCATAGTAATAACTTCTGAGTAAGTAAATATCTTCGGATATTTCTTTTGCTAAATCATAGTCAGTTTTTGGTTCTAAGCGTGTTTGTATACTCGTTTTTATTCTTTTAACCGAATCTACCATTATCATTTGTCTGATGGTATCTGCCTTTTCTTGTAATTGCTTCGATATAAATGTATTAAATGGATTTTGTGTCTCATTGATTTTACAATGTTCATTATCTATTAAATATTTTTCTTGTTTATATGATGTATTATTCTCATTATTAATATTTATAAGTCCATTATCATAAAAATGAATTAAAAAATTATCTTTTTTAGGAACCTTATTAAAAACTAAATAATAAATAGCATTAGTATCTGGTAATGCAAATACATTTACTTTCACATTTTTTATCTGGTAATGTGTAGAGCTGTCTTGTATGCAAGGTATATTACCTAAAAATTCTATAGTATATTCATTTAATTCTCCAGGAATAAAATCTGTTTTTTCAATTTCGATATCAATTTTAAGAATATTTATAGGTAAATAAAATTCAATAAAATTATTAGTTTTTAAATCCTCATATTTATTATAAATTTTATATGGAGAACATCCAATTATAAATATAAAAATTGATATTATTAATGGTTTTATAGTTTTCATAATTAAATTTTTTTGCTAATTTAATATAAATATTTCAAGTTTTGAACAAATTATTTATCTTTGATTTTAAATATTTTATTATTTTTTTTTAATGCTAAAATAAATGAAAAAAATCACAATATCAGTAATAAATGATCTCGCTACAGATCAACGAGTTTATCGCACTTGTTCTTTATTGATAGAAATGGGGTTCAGTATTACGCTTATTGGTAGGAAATTGCCAAATAGTCTACCGATAAATAGACCATACAAAACTAAGAGATTCAAATTTATCATCAATAAAGGACCGTTATTTTATTTAGCATATAATATTAGACTTTTTTTTTATCTTCTTTTTACTCACCAAGATATATTATGGGCTAATGATTTAGATACTTTACTAGCAAATTCCTTAATTAGTTGGATAAAAAATAAACCATTAATCTACGATAGTCATGAGTTATTTACTGAAACTGCAGAAGTATATAATAGGAAATTGGTTAAAAAGATATGGGAAGTAGTAGAAAAAATAGGTATTAGGCATGTAGATACCTTTATTACTGTAAATGAATCTATTGCAAATATTTATAAAAACAAATATAATAAACCAATTTATGTAGTAAGAAATTTACCTATTAAAATGAAAAATCATGTGTATAAACCATTAAAATTAAAAAAAAATGATGGCAAATACCTTATAATAATGCAAGGTTCTGGAATCAATATAGATAGAGGTTATGAAGAAGCGGTATTAGCAATGAAATATATTGACAATGCAATTTTGTACATCATAGGCTCAGGAGATGTAATAGACCAACTAAAATCTCTTGCCATAAAAGAAAATTTAACTGATAAAGTAGTTTTTGTCCCTAAACTTCCATATTTAGAAATGATGAAATATACAACATCAGCAGATTTGGGACTCAGTTTAGATAAACCTATTTGTTTAAATTATTTATATAGTTTGCCAAATAAACTTTTCGATTATATTCAAGCTAATATCCCCATTATTGCTTCTGATTTGCCAGAAATTAGAAAAATTATAGAAAAATATGAAATAGGCATAGTAATAGACAATATAGACCCTAAAAAAATAGCAGAAACCATCAAAAGGATACTAAAAGATAAAGAAGTATATGAAAAGATGAAAGAAAACCTAAAAATAGCTGCTGATGAGCTTGTATGGGAAAAAGAAAAAGAGATTCTAAAAATTGTTTTACAAAGCTATATGTAATGGCGATAGTTTAAGCATATTATAAATAGAGCTTAATAAAGTAGAAATGTGTTTGGCTTTAGTAATGAGTAATATTTTAGCTAGCTAAAATATTACTTGGTGGAATCGAAAAGGGAATCGAAAAGGGTCCAGAAACAAATCATTGTTTTACTTGAAGTAGTTTATCTATATTTCGTATTCACCAGCCGCCAATACTCATCCCACGCCCATCTGTCCGAGGATGCGAGGTTTAAAAGTCGACCAATGTCAGATTCTATCTCACTTGTCAAGTATTTATGTGTGATTACAAACCACATCAAATAGCTCTGGAGGTATTTGGTAACCACTCCTCTAAATCGTCGCAACCAAACCTTGAAATCGTTTGACTACTTGTACACTATATACACCGCGTCTAATTATTTAATTATGCTATAAAATACGTAAAGTAAAACAAAGGATATTTTTATGTAGCTCCGTTCACAAATCGCGTTTACGAAGCGCAATTTTTACAAAGCTAAATTTCCTGGATCTATTTATTTAAATTGGAATAGAGATTATAGAAAAAGTTCTATAACGTTTTGTATAGGTAAAAATTAAAAAAGAGTGATTTTATAAAAAATTTGTTAATATTGGTTTATTTGTTATAGGATAATCAAATATTAACCACAAAGTTCTCAAAGAATGCACAAAGAACGCAGAGAAGAAATGAATTAGAAGGGTTACAAATGGCACTTTGTGGACTTTGTGTAATAACTTGGTGCCCTTTGTGGTAAAAAAATCAACCTAAATAATAAAAAAATAGTTATTTTTTGTAATAATCTAAAATTTTATTACACAATAAACGTTATAGAACCAAAAAAATTATTGTAATTGTAAAGGAATCGAAAGGTGTCCAGAAACAAATCATTGTTTTACTTGAAGTAGTTTATCTATACTTTGTATTTACCAGCCGCCAATACTCATCCCACGCCCATCTGTCCGAGGATGCGAGGTTTAAAAGCCGACCAATGTCTGATTCTATCTCACTTGCCAAGTATTTATGTGTGATTACAAACCACATCAAATAGCTCTGTAAGTATTTGGTAGCCACTCCTCTAAATCGTCGCAACCAAACCTTGAAATCATTTATGTGCTTATCGACTACCTGTACACTGTATACACCGCGTCTAATCTGTGTTTTGTTTACAACAACTTTTTTACTTTTGGTCCCCTTCACAGCTTTTTTGAATTCCTTCTTTTGCTTCACACATATTAAGTTGCTATCTGTCACTCTATGCGATAGCTCTTCCCTTATCTGACTATTGGTTACTTTTTTGCGTCCTACGTGTTTGAAAAGTAAATTGCCTTCCCTGTCTGTCATTACTAGCACAGCTACTTTGGGATGTTTCTTTTTCTTTGCTTTTTCGTATTCTTTTCGGCTTCTGTATTTGCGACCTTTTTCTGAATATTTCATTAGCAGCTCATCAGCTTCTACAATGCCTGAGAAGCTTATACCTCCTTGTAATGATTTGATCGCTGCTAGTATCTTGTGTCGCCAATTGAAGCTCGTTCTCAGACTTATGCCTACTTCCGATGCGCAAGCTCTTAGACTTTTGCCTTCTAGCATACATTTTAGGTAATCGAGCATTTTATCAGCTTTTCGCATGCGATATACGAAGGTTCTGGCTGTTTCGCGGTATTGTCGGCCGCAATCTTTGCATTTGTACATTTGTTTGCCGTCGCGTACTCCAGCTTTTATCACATTTTCACTTTTGCATCGAGGGCAGATGGGGGCTGTGCTTTGTATTTTTAGTTTCTGATAATCTACGGCTGTGTAGTTGTTTTCTAATAAAAATTGATATAGATTATCTAGAAATCTACGTTTTTGTTCTTTGGGTAGAGCTTGATAATCTAATAAATTGAAATTATCCATAATTATTTTTTTGTAAAATTAAATAAAAATTATTTGATGGTGGTATAAAATACGTAAAGTAAAACAATGGATGATGTCAATTTTAACTTATCCTCAATACAAAACTTATTGTTGTTTGTTTTTATCTAATGTATATATTTAAATTAATATGCTCGAGCGAATAAAACTCTATATTTAGAGGGCTTACCTGTAAGTATGCAGCTACCATTTTCTAGATTAGGCGATAGTGGTATCAGACGAATAGTGGCTTTAGTGAGCTCTTTGATTTTTAATTCTGTCTCAGTGGTACCATCCCAATGAGCCCAAATGAAATTACCTTGTTCTATTTTTTCTATAAATTCATCCCAAGTATCAATAATGTACGTATGAGCATCTCTAAAATCAAGTGCTTTCTCAAAAAGAGATTTTTGAATATTTTCTAAGTAATTTTTTACATTTTCTATTATATTATCTTGAGGTAAAATATGTTTTTCACCAGTGTCCCTTCGAGCAAATTCAACGGTATTATTATCAATATCACGTGGACCTATAGCTAGTCTGAGAGGTACGCCATGCATTTCCCACTCAGTAAATTTCCATCCAGGCGAGAATTCATCTCTATCATCTAATTTAACTTTTATATTATTTTCAATTAATTGATTTTTAATATTATTTAATTTTTCTAAAACTTTTGATTTTTCTTCTTCAGTTCTAAAAATAGGTATTAGAATTACCTGAGTAGGTGCTAGTTTAGGAGGTAATACTAATCCTTTATCATCACTATGAGTCATTATAATTGCACCAATCAATCTAGTAGATACTCCCCAACTGGTAGCCCATACATATTGGAGTTCATTATTACGATCTAAAAATTTCACGTCAAAAGCTTTAGCAAAGTTTTGACCTAAAAAATGACTTGTACCAGCCTGTAGAGCTTTGCCATCTTGCATCATAGCTTCTATGCAATATGTATCTTCGGCACCTGCAAAGCGTTCGTTAGCAGTTTTAACACCTTTTATTACTGGTATAGCCATATATTGTTCTGCAAAAGACGCATAAATATTGAGCATTAATCTAGCTTCTTCCATAGCTTCTTCCTTAGTAGCATGTGCAGTATGTCCTTCCTGCCATAAAAATTCTGTGGTTCTTAAAAAAAGCCTTGTTCGCATCTCCCATCTCACTACGTTTGCCCATTGATTTATTAATAAAGGTAAATCCCTGTATGATTGTATCCAATTTCTGTAAGTGCTCCAGATAATAGTTTCAGATGTAGGCCTTACTACTAGCTCTTCTTCTAATTTAGCTGTATCGTCTATTATCAAACCTTTACTATTAGGATCTTTTTTTAATCTATAATGTGTAACGATGGCACATTCACTCGCAAAACCCTCTACGTGCTCCGCCTCTTTACTAAAAAAGGATTTTGGTATAAATAAAGGGAAATATGCATTAATATGCCCCGTATCTTTAAACATCTTGTCTAAGGTAGCTTGTATATTTTCCCATAATGCAAAGCCATAAGGTTTTATTACCATACATCCACGTACTACAGAATTTTCTGCTAATTGTGCGTGCTCTATTATATCTAAGTACCATTGAGAATAGTCTACGTTTCGAGGTGTAATGAATTTATTCATAATTTATAAGTTATTTTATTCTGCAAAATTATAAATTATAATTTAAAACTTAATTACCAAAAACAAAAAATAATATTAAGTTTTTACTTTATTATTGAATTTTAAATAGAAATATATTCTGTATTTATTATATTGATAATTTTTTTATTTTTGTAAAAAATAATTTAATATGAGAAAATATATTATTAGTGGCAATATTGTAGATGTTATTAATAGTGAAATATATAAAGGTACTATAAAAATCAAAAATGGAAGAATTAAAAATATAGAAAGGAATGATAATATTTTATGTGAGAACTATATTTTGCCAGGGTTAATAGATGCTCACGTACATATAGAAAGTTCTCTAGTAGCTCCTTCGTTTTTTGCTGCCGAAGCTGTGAAGCATGGTACCATAGGTGTAGTAGCAGATCCTCACGAAATAGCCAACGTAATGGGTGTGAAAGGCATTGATTTTATGATTGAGAATGGCAAAACGGTTCCTTTTCATTTCTTTTTCACAGCTCCTAGTTGTGTACCAGCTACTGCATTCGAAAGTTCTGGTTCTGTGATAGATGCTGAAATTATTAATTCATTGCTTGCTAAACCTGATTTTTATGCTTTAGCAGAAATGATGAATTTCCCTGGTGTTATAAATAATGATATAGAAGTAGTAAAAAAAATTGAAGCAGCTATTAATCATCACAAACCTATCGATGGTCATGCTCCGCTATTATCTAACGATGAACTAAAAAAATATATAGATGCAGGCATCTCTACCGATCATGAATGTACTAACATAGAGGAGGCAAGAGAAAAAATAAAACTTGGTATGAAAATCTTGATTCGTGAAGGCTCAGCAGCTAAAGATTTCGATAATTTGTGGCCATTGTTATTAGAAAATCCAGACAAAATCATGTTTTGCACCGACGATTTGCATCCTGATCATTTCATTAAAGGACATATAAATAAATTGGTACGTAAAGCCATTGCTAATGGCGTAGATCCTATCACCGCAATAAGAGCTGCTAGCTTAAATACAGCTCAGCACTATCGCTTGCCTGTTGGATTTTTACAAAAAGACGATCCAGCAGATTTAATTGTAATCGATGACTTTAATAATTTTAATGTTTTACAAACTTTTATTAAAGGAAATTTGGTATATGATCATGGTAAAGTTAATTTCACTTCACGTATTAATCAATTAGTTAATAATTTTACTATTAATAAGATTAGTATTGATGATTTAAAGTTGAAAGCTACAAGTAATAATATACAAATAATAAAAGCTTTTGATGGTTCTCTATTGACAGAAAAATTAGTAACGACTGTTACAATAGATGAAGATGGCTTCGCAATTTCAGACCAAAATAGAGATGTCTTAAAAATTGTAGTTTTAAATAGGTATGAAAGTGGAGCAAAACCTGCCATCGGATTTATAAATGGATTTGAACTCAAAAATTGTGCTATTGGTTCATCTGTAGCTCATGATAGTCATAATATCGTAGCTATAGGTACCCAAGATAGATTTATAGTGGAAGCTATTGAACTTATTCAGAAGCACAAAGGAGGTTTGGTCTTTGTAAGTGATAAAAATACACATATTTTACCATTACCTATTGCAGGACTTATGTCTGATATGGAAGTTGTAAAAACTGCTGACAGTTATGAAACCTTGAATAAATATACAACAGAGTATGGTAGCAATATGCATAGTCCTTTTATGACTTTGGCTTTTATGTCTTTGTTAGTGATTCCACATTTAAAATTATCTGATAAAGGGCTTTTCGATGTTGATAGCTTTAGCTTTACTGATTTATTTGTTTGATTTTACTAACTAAAATGTAAAACTATAATTTATTATTAATGATATTTGTTAAAAAATCTATTTATTTTTCTTTTTTTATTATTATTTTCACTACTTTAAATTCTCAAATTACATATTTCGAAAATAGTTCCCTTTATTTTGATAACATAAAATATAATGGTTATATGCGCTTATTTCCTGATATTATTGCAGAACAGGTTTCAACTAATAAATGGTTAATTAGAAAACTTACCGAAGAAAATTTAGTAATGCTTACTGATTCTATAGCTAAAATCATAATTAATCCTTTTTTGGATTTATCAATAGGAATAGATAAAACAAATAATACAAAAATTAATTTTGTTAATACCAGAGGCGTATATATGATGGCTCAAATAGGTAAAAAACTTTATTTATCTAGTGAATTTTATGAAAATCAAGCATATCTGCCTAGATATTACATGAGCCTAATAGATTCTATTGGTTTCTTACCAGGAAATAATTGGGTGAAAAAATATAGAAATCGAGGTTTAGATTACGGATTGGCTTTGGGACGCATTCAATGGCAAGCTACTAATTGGTTTGCAATAGAAAGTGGTTTCAATACATTGAATGTAGGGCATGGGTATAGAAGTTTGATATTAGGCTATGATGCTCGTCCCTACCCATATATTCATTTTGTTTTTAACTACCAAAAAAAAATTATCCTGGGCAATATTACTGGTATAGCGTATCACAATGATAATGTAGTAGATATCACAGAGATATCTACGCGTAATATTTTTTCAGTAAATTATTTCACTTTTAATCCTTATGATTTTTTATCAATTTCATTATTAGATTTTACAATTTTTCATCCAGCTAAAAAACAGCTTAGATTTTCACCTTATACCTTTATTCTAATACCACAGCTACGTCCTTTTATTTTACAGAATAAACCTTCTTGGTCTTTACCTGGCTATGCTATCAATTTTTATTTACCTAATAATGATATTTATTTTCAAAACACTATAAATATAGATGATGCAATAGATAAAAATTTTAAAAATAAGTTGGCATACCAAATTGGTATTTTGAGTAGGATAAAATTTAAAGATACGTCCTTGTTTTTTAATGTAAGATTAGAATACAATAATGTAGCCGAGCATGCTATGGATAATGAATATTATTCTACTTATCCCACACATTTATCTCAACCTCTAGGTATGTGGCAAGGAGAGAATTTAAAAGAAATAATATTACAATTAAATATTTTAAAAAATCGACATCTTTTTCAGCTATTTTCTTCATACCAAAATATAAAAATTTCGCCATTTAACTTAAATAATTACCTAGGACAAATAAATAATATCTACACAAGCATTACATACACTTATCTAATAAATCCTGTAGCTGGTTTAGGAGTTTTTGCAGAATTACAATTTAGGATACCATTTGTAAATGATTTCTATATTAATAATGCATTAGGAGTAAAATGTGGAATAAAATACCTTTTCAGAGATAAATCAATAAATAGGTGGCATTTGTAATTTTTTTTTATTATGCTCTAATCAATCATTTTGCCTCATTTTACACAGATTACACAGATAATTTTTTTTTTAAAAACCACCAAGTAAAAGTTGTATCGGTGTATATTTAAAATTGAAATGTTGAGCTATTAATGGATGACATATTTTTTCGTCTAGTATATATGTTCCTTGAGAAAAATAAGGATTTATACGTAAATACTCTTTGATACCACCATTATCAGCAATATCAATAATTAGCGGTGTAAAAAAATTGCTAAGGGCATAGGCTGCTGTACGAGGGAAATTAGAAGCAATATTAGGGACGCAATAATGAATAACGCCATGTTTTACAAAAATCGGGTCATCTATGTAAGTAATTTCACTAGTTTCACAACAACCCCCTTGATCTATGCTAACATCAAAGATTATACTGCCTTCTTTCATTTCTTTTACCATATCTTCGGTCAGTAAAAATGATAGTTCACCATCATTCATATACAGGGCACATATTACAACATTAGCTGTTTTGAGTGCTTTTATTATAACTTCTGGATGCAATACAGAAGTATAAATATCAGGACCTAATTCTGAAACTATGCTACGTAACTTGTAAATTTTATTATCAAAAACTTTTATTAAAGCGCCAAAAGCTTTGGCAGCTTTAGCAGAGAATAAACCAACTCTACCTGCCCCTATTATTACTACCTCAGTGGGATTTAATCCTGGCAATCCACCAAACAGATAACCCTTGCTTATTTTATTATCACTAAGATATCTAGCTGCTAATTGTATCACTCCATAACCTACTATCTCGCTCATAGCCATTAATACTGGATATCTCCCACTATTATCCTTGATAAATTCAAAACCAATTGCTATAGCATTTCGCTCAATCAATGATTCGAAATATTCTTTTGATTGTGAATAATAATTGACAGCAGAAATAACAATTTGATTTTTTTTCATATATTGTATTTCCTGCATTAATAATGGAGCTACTTTTACTATTATATCAGATCTAGCCAAAATATCCACATGGCTATTTACAATTTCTCCACCTACCTCAGCATAATCATGATTACTAAATCTAGCATATTCACCTGCACCATCTTCTACCAATACTTCATGTCCATTATGCACAAGCATTTTAACACTATCTGGCACTAAACTAACTCTATGCTCTTGAAAGGCTATCTCTTTTGGAATGCCTATAACAAATTTTTTTTGATTATTTTTCACCTCAAGTCTCTTTTCTAGAGGTAAAAATTCACCCGTAGGCCCATAAAAATAATGCTTTTTCATCCCCATATTTCTATTAATCTTTTTGTTTCATTAATTATATTAATTTTTACAAGGTAAAAATCAAAATCTTTCAAATAGTTTAAAATTAATTCCGGCCATTCTATTAATACATAATTATCTGATAAATACTCATATAATCCTAAGTCAAAAAATTCTTTTATATCGTTTAATCTATATAAGTCTATATGATAAATAGAAATATTATCATTATTATAAATATTCAAAATCGAAAAAGTAGGACTAATAGCATGATCCGAACCCAACATATTTTTTACAATTTGTTTTGCTAAGGTAGTTTTGCCTGCACCTATTTCACCTTGTAAGCATATGATATTTCTTTTAGTAAATAATTCTTCTAAGTTTTTTGCTAAGATGGGCAAATCTTCTAAGCTAACATCGTAATATTTATCTATTAACTGCATAACTCTGAATTAACATATTAAAATACTTAATATATTTAAAAAACCAAATGTAAGGTTTGAAAATCTTGATATTGAAAAAATGATACATCATTTTTTTTACATTGATAAAAAATAATAACTTTTAAGAAAAGTTAAAAAAAAATATTAAAAGCAAATTTAATTAAAAAATTAGAAATTGAATAAAAAAGGAATTCATTTAAATGAATTCCTTTTTTAATTATGAAAAAATTTAAAAAAATCATGAAGAATACTTCTTTGCAAAATTAATAATTTTTTTTTAAAATAAAAAATTATTGATAAAATACAGATAATTTCATGCATCTCAAAATTAGAACCTATGTCAATGACTAAAACATTGATTATTTATAGTAATAATAACCATAAATTATAAATTAAGTCAAAAACACATTAATCATTATAATTATGGCTAAATATTTGTTTATATTTTCAAAAATTATTAACTTTGCATAAAGCTAAAAATTAAATTTATGAATGAAGTTAATGCAATAAACGATTATAATGCTAATAACATACAGGTATTAGAAGGACTAGAAGCTGTACGCAAGCGACCAGCAATGTATATAGGTGATACGAGTGAGCGAGGACTTCATCATCTAGTCTATGAAGTATTAGACAATTCTATCGATGAGGCTTTGGCTGGTTATTGTGATAATATAAAAGTAATTATTCATAATGATAACGCTATTACCGTTATGGATAACGGGCGTGGCATTCCTGTAGACATGCATCCTATAGAAAATAGACCAGCCCTAGAAGTAGTTATGACAATGCTTCATGCTGGCGGCAAATTTGATAAAGATACATACAAGGTTTCTGGTGGTTTACATGGAGTAGGTGTATCATGTGTAAATGCCTTATCTAAAAAAATGATAGCTACTATTAAACGTGATGGCAAAATATGGCAACAAACATATGAATGTGGTAAACCAATTACTGAATTACAATGTATAGGCGAAACTATGGAAACTGGTACTACAATATACTTCGAACCTGATGATTCGATTTTTCAAAATATTGATTTCAAGTATGATATACTATCTAAACGACTTCGTGAACTTGCTTTTTTAAACCGTGGTGTAACTATTGAGTTAATGGATGAGAGATTTAATCCTGATGAACCCCGCATTAGTACTTTTTATTATGAAAATGGATTAATAGATTTTATTCATTATTTAGACGAGTCGAGGCAGGTATTAATGCCAGAACCCATATATATTGAAGGTGAAAAAGATAATATCAAAGTAGAAATTGCTTTTGAATATAATGATTCTTATATCGAAAACGTTCATACTTTTGTTAATAATATTAATACTATAGAAGGTGGAACTCATTTGGCTGGTTTCAGAAGGGCGCTCACTCGTACTATGAAGGCTTATGGCGATGAACAAGGATATTTTGATAAAGTGAAATTTGAAATCTCAGGTGATGATTTTAGGGAGGGTCTTACAGCTATATTGAGTGTAAAGGTGCCAGAGCCACAATTCGAAGGTCAAACAAAAACAAAATTAGGTAATTCAGAAGTAGCTGGTGCAGTAGATTCTATCGTCAGCGAACATTTATCTTATTATTTACAGGAGCATCCAAAAGAAACTCGTGAGATTTTTAATAAAGTAGTTTTAGCAGCATCAGCACGTCATGCAGCTCGTAAAGCACGCGAAATGGTGCTAAGAAAAACTGTTTTTAGTTCGGCACAATTGCCAGGTAAGTTAGCAGACTGCTCTGAAACTGATCCTGCTAAATGTGAAATCTTTTTAGTTGAAGGTGACTCCGCTGGTGGCACTGCTAAGCAAGGTCGTAATAGACTTTTTCAAGCTATACTTCCTTTAAGAGGTAAAATCTTAAATGTAGAAAAAGCTGCTGATCATAGAGTTTTTGAAAGTGAAGAAATTCGTAATATTTATACAGCTTTAGGTGTAACTATCGGTACACCAGATGATCCCAAGGCTCTAAACTTAGAAAAATTACGTTACCACAAAGTAATAATCATGACTGATGCTGATGTAGATGGAAGCCACATAACTACTCTTATTCTTACTTTCTTTTTTAGATATATGAGAGAATTAATTGAAAAAGGTTATGTATATATAGCAGCACCACCTCTATATCTAATGCGTCAAGGTAATAAAAAGATTTATTGTTGGTCTGATGATGAAAGAGACAAAATATTAGCTGAATGGAAACAAACTGGCGACAAAAGAAATATTCATATTCAAAGATATAAAGGTCTAGGCGAAATGAATGCCGAACAACTCTGGGAGACTACTATGAATCCTGAAACTAGAATTCTTAACAGAGTTACTATAGAAAATGCTGCAGAGGCAGATAGAGTTTTTTCTATGCTGATGGGAGAGGATGTACCGCCTCGTAGGCAATTTATAGAAGCTAACGCTAGATTGGCAAAAATTGATGCTTAATTTATTATGATGTTTTTTAAAACATTAATGATGATCGTTATATCATTAGCCCAATACTTATCTAAATGACTTCGTGTGTGTTTAATAAATTATAATTTTTTTTATTTGTATTTAATTTGTTTTCAAACCTCCATTTAGGTTCTATAACGTTTTGTATGGGTAAAGATTAAAAAAAGAGTAGTTTTATAAAAAAATTGTTAATATTAGTTTATTAATTATAGTATAGTTAAATATTAACCACAAAGTTCTCAAAGAATGCGCAAAGAACACAGAGAAGGATGAAATTAAAAGGACCATAAATGGCACTTTGTGGACTTTGTGTAATAACTTGGTGTTCTCTGTGGTAAAATAAACAACCTAAATAATTAAAGATAGTTATTTTTATGTAACAATCTAAAATGTTTTTACCCACAATAAACGTTATAGAACCTCCATTTATCTCAAAATAATGATTTGTAAATAAATCTATAACTATTTACACTTACATAGTTGAAAAAAAATAAATATAGATGCCTGAGAGTTTAATTAACTACATACAGATTTTATTAAATGCAATTTGAGCCTCTTTATAATTTAATTCTTTAGCTTTTTTCAAATCTAAACAGGCATTTTCTTTATTTCTATTCAAATCCCACACGATTGCTCTATAATAATAAGCCCTACCAGTTGGATTAAGTTTAATAGCAGTACTCAAATTATCTAGAGCTTGAGAATATAATTTTTTATCAATATAATAAATACCAAGCTCTTCATATGCTAAAGAATTTTTTGGATTCAAATAAATAGCTTTACGTAAATCATTAATAGGGTCCTTACTTATCAATCTTTTAGCCATACCTAGATAAACATATGCTGTATCATAATTTGGCCGTAGAGAAATGGCATTTTTTAAAACACTAATAGCAATATCGTATTTTTGCTCTTTTATTAAAATTTTACCTAATAACAGATGATAATATGAGTTTTTGGGTTCATAATTTTTTATTAATAATTCTAATGCTTGCTGTGAATTAATTAATTTATCATTTTTCATAGACATATTCAGATAAATCAGAAGTAATTCTTTAGTAAAATAATTATTTGCTATAGCTCTCGAAAAATCATCAAAAGCTTCATTATTTTTATTTTGTTCTAATAGAATAGTACCTCTCAGAGCATATGCTTCATTGGCAAACTTATTTTTACTAATCAATGTATTACAATCTTTTATAGCTTCATTCCATTGTTTCATATCTTTATTTATATGAGCTCTTTTTAGTAAATATTTGTATTCAGTTGGTTGTTCAGATATTAAAAAATTAATTTCATTTAAAGCATTTTGAAAATCATTAATATTATAATAAGCATTAGCAAGTAATTCTCTAGCAGGATAATAATATTTATTTTGTAAAACTACCTCTTTTAGGTCCGTGATAGCTTGTTTATATTGTTTTTCATTCATCCAGTATTCAGCACGCATATATAGGGCTGGAGCATAATTTCTTTTTAAATTAATAACTTTATTAATCTCATTTAAAGCTTCAGATTTATTATTAATAGCCAAATAACATTTAGCTTTTTCTAAATAAGCATCATAATAAAAAGTATTTAAAGAAATAGCTTTGTCAAAATTATGTATGGCTTGCTTATAATTTTGAGCATCATACATATTTTTACCTATTAAAAAAAAATCATAAGCTGATTCTTGAGCATGTATTTTTGATATTATAAAAGTGGATAATGAAATACAAATAATCAAAAATAAAGTAAAAATATTCCTCATTCAAAACTAAATTTTAATTGTTTTTCAAAATTAAGTATAAATAATAATTCTTATTTTTAAAAATTTTAAATTATTTTTGCATAAAAATATAAATTATGGCTGTTATCGAAAAAATTAGAAAGCGTTCACTTTTATTGTTAATAGCAATAGGTGGAGCTATGATACTTTTTATATTAAGTGATTTATTATGGAAAGGTGGTGGTAGACGCAGAATTGATCCAATTGCAAAGGTACTAAATGAAGCTATTAGTTATGAAGAATTTGATTATAAAATATTAGAACAAGAAGAATTTTTTAAAATGCAATATGGAGATAATTATCATTTTACTCCAATAGAAAGGCACCAAATTAATAATTATGCTATAGATCAATTAATTAATAATAAAATAATTGACAAAGAATTAAGAAAAGCAAATATTTTTATAAGTAAAGCTGAGATATCAAGTTTATTTACTGGCAGACTAATACATCCTTTTATAAGACAGATTTTTACAGATCCTAACACTGGGAACTTTGATCCTAGAGTAGTGCAAGGTTATTTAGATAATTTAGAAACTTTGCCAGAAGCTGAGCAGCTACGATGGTTTGCTATAGAAAATACTATATTAGAAGATCATAAATTTCAAAAATATTTTAATATTATTTCAAAAGCCTATTACATCCCTACTCCTATCCTTAATAAACAAGTAAATGATTACAATACTGAACGAACGGTTCAATACCTAGGATTGAAATATTCTACTATCAGTGATAATGAAATACAATTGTCTGAGACTGACTTAAAAAAATATTATGAAGAGCATTTATATATGTTCCAAACTGATCCTTTCGTAGATATTGATTATGTGATTTTCGATGTATTACCTTCTGCTTCTGATATGAAAAAAGTCGAATTATATATAAAAGAAGCCTATGATTCATTAATGTCAGCTAGCGAACATCGAATTCCAATAATCGTAAATAAATTCTCTAAAGAACCATTTGATTCTATTTATATAAAATTATCTGATTTACCACCTCAAGCTGATTCATTAGCAAATGCTAAAAAAGGTACAATAATCGGTCCTTACTTATACAATAATACTTGGTATATTAATATGTTTTTAGACAAAAAAATAATTCCTGATAGCGTAAAAGCTCGACATTTACTCATCGCTTATCAAGGTGCTATGAGAAGTTCGCCTAATATTACTCGTACAAAGGAAGAGGCTGATAAATTAGCAGATAGTTTATTTGTCATTCTAAAATCTACAGGAGATACTGCATTATTTAATGAATTTGTAAAAAAATATAGTGACGACCAAGGTAGTATACCACAAAATGGAGATTTAGGTTGGTTCACAGAAGGTATAATGATAAAACCTTTTAATGATGCTTGCTTTTCTACACCTGAAGGACAATTTACAAAAATAGAAACCGATTTTGGTATTCATATTATTTATGTAGAAAAGAAAACCAAACCTATCGAAAAATATCTTGTAGCCAATATAGTTTTTCCTTTAGAGCCAAGCAATGAAACCATGGACAGCATATATAATATAGCTAATAATTTTGCAATAATGGCTAAAACTGCTAATGATTTTGAAGATCTAATAATTAGCAAAGGTTATAATAAACGAACAGCAGAACGTATTAAAAAAGATGATTTTACTATACCTGGTATCGAAAATGGTCGTGAAATTATACGTTGGGCTTACAATAAAGAAACAAAGGTAGGAACAGTGTCTGCTGTCTTTGATTTGAATTACGAAAATAAAGAAGTTGTAGCTTTATTAAAATATAGGCAAGATGAAAAAAAACCTTACTTAGCTTACGAAAAAGTAAAAGAACAATTACGCCCCTTTGTTTTAAAAGAAAAAAAAGCAGAGATACTTATCAAAAAAATTAATGAACTCAAAGCTAATGATATAAATACCTTGTCACAAAAATTAAATACTGAATTAGACTCAGCTGTAATAACTTTTTATACATATAGCTTACCTTTTTATGGTCCTGAACCTAAACTTGTGGGTGCTGTTTCTTCTTTACCTTTACAGGTCATTAGTCATCCTATCAAAGGTGAAACGGCAGTATTTGTTGCTCGAGTTTTTGAAGAGCACCAACGCAGCAATGTAGAAATAAATACGCTCAGATTACAAGAAAACCAAATGCATACGTCTAAAATTAACTATGAATTATTAAATTCTTTAAAAAAGGTTTACAAAGTTATTGATAACAGAACAATGTATTTTTAAATAACCTGATATTTTTTAAAATCTTTTTGCTTTAACTAAAGTAAATCAAAAATATAAATTCATAACTACCGATGTGACAAGGTAATTACTTTAATGAATATTAAAGTTTTTAAAATTCAAAATTTTTTATTTACATTTTAATTTTATATTTTTGGTTCTCAAAAAGAATTTATTATGAAAAAGTATTTTTTTATTTCTATTTTATTTTTATTATGGACATTGTTATTCATATCTTGTAAAAAAACAAGTATTGAAGCCGAAAAAATCATTGGTCCCGATAGTTTAAAATTTGAGTCTAATATCTTAACTCCTGAGAAACTTTGGTATTTTGGTCGTATCTCTGATATGCAGCTTTCTACTGACAAAAATAAATTACTTTTTGGCGTTATGTGGTATGATTGGCAAGAAAATAAAGGCAATAGAGAGCTCTATATAATAGACCTAAATACAAAACAAAGACAAAGAATCACTACTACTCCTAAGAGTGAATATAATGCTAGATGGTGCCCTGATGGGCAGAAAATTGGATATCTTTATCCTGATAAAAATGGTGATTTGCAATTATTTGAAATGAACATAGATGGTAGTAAGATAGAGCAAATATCATATATCAAAGGTGGAGTAAACGGCTTCGAATATGCTCCAGACCAAAAACATATTGCTTTTTTCAAAGATGTAAAAATAATACCAGATCCCGAAGATATCTATTCCGATCTGCCTAAGGCAAATGCTAGAATATACGAAGATTTATTGCCCAGACATTGGGATCAGTGGGTCAAGTCTTTTTCGCATCTATTCATAGCTCCCTATAGTGATAAAATAGATACTGTAGGCAAAGATGTGATGTATACTCAAGCTTATGAATGTCCACTATATCCTTTTGGTGGTAATGAACAAATTAATTGGCATCCTGATGGTAAGCAGTTAGCTTTCACTGCTAAAGCCATGATAGGTAGAGACTATGCGTTGTCTACTAATTCCGATATTTATATTTATGATTTAGACAAAGATGATCTATGGAATATGACAAAAGGTATGATGGGATTTGATCAAAATCCAGTTTATAGTCCTGATGGTAAAAAAATAGCTTGGGAGAGCATGGAACGTGAAGGCTACGAATCTGATCGCATTCGTCCATTTATCTATGATTTCACAAAAGATACTATGTGGGAGGCAGTAGAAAATTATGAGACTCATGCTACTAATCTAAAATGGTCCCCAGATGGAGAATTTATTCATTTCATTAGTCCATGGCATGGTACTCAACAAATCTATCTAGTAGATATCTATAAAAAGAAACCTTTAGCTATAACCAGTGGCACACATAATTATCACGATTTTTTAATATCTAAACAAGGTATAATAGGCATCAAACAATCTATGTCTAAACCAGATGAAATCTATATAATAGATCCATTAAGTGGTGCAGAAAGCGAACTATCATTTATTAATAAGTATTGGTTAGATCAATTGCAGATGGGTGAAGTGCGCCCCTATTGGATAAATACAATAGATAAGAAAAAAATGCTGGTATGGGTAATTTATCCGCCTCATTTCGATAGCACTAAAAAATACCCAACGATATTATATTGCGAAGGTGGACCTCAGAGCATGGTAGGTCAATTCTGGAGCTATAGATGGAATTTTCAATTAATGGCAGCTAATGAATATATCATAGTAGCTCCCAATCGTAGAGGCTTGCCAGGATTCGGTATAGAATGGTTAGAACAGATTAGTGGCGATTACTGTGGGTTAAATATTCAAGATTATTTAACAGCAATAGATACTTTTGCAACCGTTTGTTATGTAAATAAAGATGCATTAGGTGCTGCTGGTGCTAGCTATGGAGGATATTCTGTATATTATCTAGCAGGTGTGCATAATGGCAGATTTAAGGCATTCATATCACATTCTGGGATGTTTAATCTAGAAAGCCAATATTTAGAAACTGATGAATATTGGTTTGTAAACTGGGATCTCGGTGGTCCTTATTGGGATAAAAATAATAAAATAGTACAACGTACATATGCTAATTCTCCTCATAAGCTTGTAGATAAATGGGATACTCCTATACTAGTGATGCATGGAGAAAATGATTTTCGCATTAGCTATACTCAAGGATTACAAGCCTTCCAAGCTGCTCGTTTAAGAAATATTCCTGCTAAGCTTGTTATTTTCCCTGAAGAAAATCATTGGATATTAAAACCTCAAAATGCTATCTTATGGCAGAGAGAATTTTTTGGATGGTTTGATAAATATCTGAAAAATCAATAAACTTTTATTTTTTTAAATATTTATTCGACAAAATAAATTATCAACAATAAATATATACTAATTTCTTTCGTACTTATCAAATTGAAATTATCTTTAATTTTGACAAATAATAAATATTAAAATGATACAATCTGATACATACAAAACTTTTGTAATATTAACACAATATTTTCCACCAGAAATAGGAGCACCTCAATATAGATTATATGAACTAGCTAAATCATTAAAAAATAATAAATTCAGAGTAATTGTATTGACTGCATTACCAAATTATCCTAAAAATGAAATTTATGAAGGATACAGGTGCGAAAAATATAGATTTGACATAATGGATGATATAGAAGTGCATAGATTTACACTTTATATACCTAAAAAAAGAACGCCTTTTAAAAGATTATTTCAATATATTTCATTTGCATATAATGTGATCAAATATTCGAAAAGAGTTTTAACAGAAGAGATAGATTATTTATTTTGGGAAACCCCTCCAATATTTTTAGGTTGGGCTGCTTATGTATTAAAAAAACGAACTGGTGCCAAGCTAATAACAAATGTAAGTGATCTATGGCCGGAAAGCATAGAAAAATTAGGAATTATTAAAAATAAAATAATTCTAAAACCTTTATATTGGTTTGAATCTTTTTTATACAAAAAATCCGTTTTAGTCACTGGGCAAACAAAAGGAATAATTTCAAATATCTCTAATCGCTTTCCAAAAGTAAAAACTTATTGGCTGCCTAATGGTATAAGTGCAGATTTATTTGAATATTCATATACAAAACCTACTATATGGAGAAAAAATCATAATTTTGATGAAAATGATTTTTTAATAGTTTATGCTGGAATAATTGGATATGCACAAGGATTAGAAATAGTAATAGAAGCTGCTAAAAAATTAAATAATTATCCTATTCATTTTTTGATTTTTGGAGAAGGTCCAGAATTATATAAATTAGAATCTCGGATTAATGAAGTTACTAATGTGCATTTGATGGGAACTATACCAAGAAAAGAAATACCAACTATAATTAGAGCTGAGGATGTAGCTTTGATACCATTAAGAAATATTGATTTATTGCAAGGTGCCATTCCGTCAAAAATTTTTGAACATCTTGCTTTTGCTAAACCCTTGATTTTAGGAATAAAAGGGGAAGCTTATGAACTTTTTATAAAGCAAGCTAATGCAGGGGTTAGTTACGAACCAGACGATCCTATATCTTTGGCTAATGCTGCTATTTATTTATATGAAAATAAAGATCTTTGCATAAAACTTGGAAAAAATGGTAAAAAATTTGTTTTAGATAATTTTGATAGAGCTGAAATAAGTAAAAAATTTGTAAATCTAATTAACAGATTATAATTAATAAAGACAAAAGATAAAGGTTTAGTAGTTTAGAAATTTAGCAAATTGTTTGTTGTCCTTTGTAGGTTGTTAATTATGCATATTGGCACATACTGAATTAATATTTTAATTTTACTAAACATTAAATAGTTGATTTCACAAATGCAAATCTCGTTCGCCCAATTTAACTCTTTCTAATCTACTAATCAAGTTTTGAGTATTATATCCATCTTGTTCTAATGCTTTGAGTTCTTCATCAATTTTTTTCCATCCTTTTTCTTGTAATTGCGGAGATGCATAATCACAAAGATATTCAGCATAGGTCAATAAAGCATTAGGAGTACAAAAGCGTTTTATGAAACCAGGTACAGAAAACTCCATAAAATGCTCACCAGTTCTACCTTTACGATAACAAGATGTGCAAAACGACGGTATGAATCCCATATCAGTCAATTCATCTATTATTTCCTCTAAAGATCTAGAATCTTCAATTTCGAATTGTTCAGCATTCAAATCTTGCTTTTCGTTAAGACTTTTTTTGGCATAAGCACCTATTTCTAACTTAGTACCACCATCTATTTGGCTGATACCATATTTGATGACTTCGTCGCGAACTCTAGGACTTTCGCGAGCAGTTAATATCATTCCTGTATATGGAACTGCCAAGCGCAAAATAGCAACTAAACGGATAAAATCCTCATCAGTCACAAAATATTTATCTGTAATGGTCAAGCCAGATGCTCTTTTGATTCGTGGAAATGAAATAGTATGTGGACCCACGTTATATACAGCTTCGAGATGATTAGTATGTCTGACCAACCCCATTACTTCGAATCTCCAATCATATAAACCTAATAGTGCACCTATACCCACATCATCTATCCCCGCTTCTTGAGCTCTATCCAGAGAAGTCAGTCTCCATGAGTAATCCATCTTTTTTCCACCTTTGTGATACCAGCTATAAGCTTCTGGATTATAAGTTTCTTGGAATATTTGATATGTGCCTATGCCGGCTTTCTTAACTGTGCGGAAATCATCTATTTCTAATGGTGCAGCATTTATATTTACTCTACGTATTTCGCCATTTCCTTTTCTAATACTATAAACCAATCTAACAGTATGAGCTATGTATTCAGCAGAATAATCTGGGTGTTCGCCATAAACAAGGATTAAACGTTTTTGTCCATTATCTTCGAGAGCTTCTACCTGTTTAATTATTTCTTCGTCGCTCAGCGTATGACGTTTAGATTCTTTATTACTAACGCGAAAGCCACAATACAAGCAATTATTAATACATCTATTACCTATGTACAAAGGTGCGAAAAGCACAATACGATTACCATAAATTCTTTTTTTTAATTCACGTGCTCCTTCTTTAATTTCAGCTATAAGATCTGGATCATCGGCATTGAGCAATATTGCGGTTTCTCGTAAATTTAAGCGTTCTTTATTAAGAGATTTTTGGATGATATCTCTTACTGCATGCTTATCAGCTTTTGCAGTTCTTAAATGTTCCCATATTTCATCTGGATCTATAAATACCTCCATTGGTCTATCGGGCAACGAACATTTTTCTGGATTGAATTTCATATTTCCTCCTTATTTGATATGTTTAAAGTAATAATTTTGGCTTTTAAGCCACTAATCCGTCCGAGTTTGCCCGTAAGTGCATTTAATGTGTCAATATCACCTTGTACTACCAAAGTTATCACACTATAACCTTCATTTTCTAAATTTAAACCTTGACGAGACCTAATAATATAAGAATATTGACTCAAAATCTCCTGGAGTTTAGAAACTGCAGAACGATTTTGTACCACTATGAGAATAACACCTATTTTCTTCTCCATCAGAGCAAATTCTTTTGGATTAGTTTATGCAAAATTACAAAATATTTTTATGATAAAAAAATATTAAATTCGCAATAAAATTTCATGAAAAATAATAAAAGTTCTTTATTTGAAATAATCAATGATATTGATAATAAAAAGCTTACTATTTTTTTATTTATAATTGCTAGTATTTTATATTTACCAACTATTACTTTTGATTATACTCTAGATGATGGACTATTAATCATTAATAATAAATTTACACAACAAGGAATAAAAGGGATAAAAGATATTTTTACTCATGATGCTTTCGAAGGAGCCTTAGGTGAAGGTGCTAAATATGTAGCTGGCGGTCGCTATCGTCCATTTACTCAATTTATCTTTGCTATTCAAAAAGAACTCTTCGGCTTCAAACCTTGGATAGGACATCTGACAAATATACTATCTTATGCTCTACTAATGGTGATAC
>Ga0208693_1000118_pt1 | contig 64428 bp, 57 predicted proteins | sample AD_UKC071_MetaG_FD_184438 | JGI IMG/M metagenome (GOLD analysis project Ga0208693, IMG submission 184438) | Active sludge microbial communities of municipal wastewater-treating anaerobic digesters from USA - AD_UKC071_MetaG (SPAdes) (version 2) | ecosystem: Engineered > Bioreactor > Anaerobic >... | reverse complement strand
CAAAGAGAAACGAGTCTTGGCATTATCCCTAGACTATCCTACCATCAAGAGGCCAAGAAACTAGCTCATCACTTAATCACAGCACAACAAGGAACTACATCGATCCCTACAAAACTTGAACGCGATCCCGGTATATGGGCGCAGTTGACAGGGATGACTATAACAGTTAAAATAAAGTTGATGTAGTTATGGTATTCCTCGTATAATCCCAGGAATATGGCTTGGGAGTCTCTACCAAGTGGCCGCAAACCGCTTGACTATGAGGGAGCAGCATTTAGTCTGTACACCTACCCAACTTTATAGCGTACGGGTCTGCCAACCCGGTTTGAAGCTATGAAGGTTCAGACTGTGATGTTTCTCCTTCATCTTCGCGAGGGAGGAAAGTAACAGGAGGTGGAACGGCTAATCATAACTACGTGGAATCGGAGTTAAGCTGCAGGCAAACCTGCAGCTTTTTTTCATCGGATTGTATGGTGTCATTCCTTTAATGTTCCCCGAGTCTGTGTTAAGATATTACATGCAGAGAGACTTTAGTCTAACGAACAATTGTGCGGTAGAGGGGAGGCTTATAAATGAGTGCACCGACAAAAGAACAAAAAGTCAAATCAGTCCTTACTGTCTACCGCAATAGAGATCCGGTTTACGGCTATCGATATGTAGCAGATCCGTACTCAGGTTGCTCTCAAGGGTGTACTTATTGTCCTCAGCAGGATCAGACTGTTGAAATCAGCATCAATGCAGCAGAGGTGTTGAGCAGGCAATTAGCGAAAAAACCTCGCGAGACAGTTGGGATCGGCGACAAATGCGATCCCTACATGACATTGGAAAAGCACTATTTGATCACTCATGATCTGTTGCAGGTCCTTGCTGTTCAGGGGTTTCCTGTGCACATAGTTACTCGCAGCACATTAGTACTCAGGGATCGGAAGATCCTACAGGAGATAGCCACCAAATCAATGGCTGCAGTGACCTTCAAATTCTGCTCACCCTCGATAAGCGTGGCAAAGCATTTGGAACCTAATGCTCCATCGCCCATTAAGCGCTTCAGTGCGTTGAGCAGTTTGGCATCTAAGGGCATAACCTGCGGTATCAGCATATCGCCAATACTGCCGTTTATCGGTGACGATCAAAAGAGCCTGAAGCAGCTGGTTCTTGCAGCTAAAGAGTCAGGCGCAAGCTACGTTTTAAGAGCACCATTGACGCTCCCAAGCAAGCTCGATAAGGTGTTTTACGCTTTCTTGGAGAAGAATTACAGAGAATTGATTCAACCATACAGGTTCTTGTACGGTAAAGAGGGCAGGGTACCCGAGTCTTACTGGCGGCCTATCGACGAGATGATCGAAACCCTTGCCAGAGAACAAGGGCTCTGCACCGAAGCACCGTACTGGACGGAAGTGCAGTCCAAACAGCTGTCGCTGTTTTAAGGCATAAAAAGAGGAGCATTTTGTATGCTCCTCTTTTATGATGCTGCCGTATCTTTTTTGTCTTTGGAGTCAGTGATGTAGAAACCGTTTGTCTTATAGATAATACCAGATCCAGCAGAAATCAGCTTTTTGACGGTACTGCCGCATGTTGGGCAGTTCTGCAGGGGACTGTCGTTCATGTTTTGATAGTAGTCGAAGTTTCCGCATTTCGGACACTTATAGACATATGTTGGCATCTTAGGCACCTCCATGCGTTTCTAGATTCACTTTTGCGTTTAAAAGCAAGGCGGGGTTGGTCAACCCCTTTAAACTCTAATGATTATGATATTCCCTTTGTCCCAAAAAAGCAATAGTTTAAACGTAGCAAGCCTTCCTGACGTGTTCGGTGTACCTGTCCTGAAGCTTTTTGGCAATCTCGCCTGGAACGCCATTGCCAATCTTTAGACCATTAACTTCGGTAACGCTGAGCACTTCGTATCCGGTGCTGACAAGCATGACTTCGTCAGCTTCCAGAACTTCCTTTAAGGAGAACACTTTCTCCCCAAGAGGAATGTCGAGCTCGCCTGCGATTTCAATGACTTTCGCTCTGGTGATGCCCGGGAAGATGTATGGCGATAGTGGAGGGGTGTAGAGAGTGCCGTCTTTATAGTAGAAGATGTTGCTAGAGCCGCCTTCTACAACGCCTACGCCCGCCCGATCATAGAGCACGTCGTCGACGTTGTGGTCTTTAGCCTGCTGTTTTGCGAGGATATTTGCCAAAGCGCTCAAGGCCTTGATGTCGCAGTGAAGCCATCTGATGTCCGGAATGCTGATAACTCTCGCACCTTTCTGCCGGACTTCCTCAGGTGGTTTGGCTGCAGGCTGCGGGTTCATCACCAATGTGGGCTGAACGTTTTTTGGGAAGGAGTGTTGCCTAATAGCTCTGCCTCTCGAGATTTGCATGTAGATGTAGTCGTCTTTTAGGTTGTTGCGCTTGGCTGTTTCAAGTGCAATCTCTGTCAGCTCTTCTTTGGACCAAGGCAGATCGATCCTGATAACTTGCGCGCTGTGGATGAGTCTTTCAACGTGCTCTTCCAACAAAAACGGCCGATAGTTATACCAGTGAACTACTTCGTATACACCGTCGCCGAAGTTAAAACCTCGATCTTCGGCAGAGACAACTGCTTGGTCTGCAGGGACAAATTCACCGTTAACGTAAAAAATTCTTTCCAATCCAATCTCCTCCCACTGCTTTTTCATTCCTATCTATTGTACCCAAAAATCCGCCAAACTGCATCCGACCTTTTGAGAGGATTTACGGATTTTGCCCTTGAGTTCGATATAATCAGCTTATACCTTTACACAGGATAATTCAACAGGTGCACGGCCAATCAGAGAAATACGCGAGTTTTAGAAGGAAACGTCGGCTGGTGTACAATAAAATATAAAGACAACTATTATGTTTTCGTGAATTGGAGGAAGTACGATGAACCGCCGATACCTTACAGTAATCATAGTCACTTTATTCTTTTCTCTCTTCGTATCAGCTGAAGACAAACTCAACCTCGCCTCGATTCTTGAGGGAGGTTCTGTCGTGGTCAGTGAACCTACAAAGGACTCAGTGGCCTTGCAGACCATACTTGATGGCGTAACCGGCACAGGTGGAGTGGTTTTCACCTTTGGCCCGAGCGAGAAAGGGAGCATCCTTATTGAGCTTGGCGGAAATAGCTTGAACAAGATCGACGAGGTCGTCTTCACTGCTAAGGTGCCCATTTGGACTGCAGGTCAAGCTCTGGAGATCAAAGTCAAGACTGCAGAGAAAGCCGAAGGTCCTTTCGTCGATGCCGGCAGTTTGAAGCTTACCTATTCTGGTGCTCTGGGTTCTGTTTTTGAACCGAGAGCCGCCAAATACGTGCTGCTAGAGTTTGGTACCACTTCAAGCCAAACGGAAAACGTGATCATTGAAGAAGTAGAGATATACGGTGTACCTCTGGATGAGCCCGAGCCAGAGCCTGAGCGAGTCCTGACCCAGTCCAAGATTAACCTCTTTGAACATCTGGGTCTGGAGATCAAGTGGGAACTGACGGGATTTGCCATTGTCAGCCCAGAGCCCCACGAAGCAACTGAAGAGCGCATCGGTATTGACGTCAAGACAAGCGACATAAAAGCCCGTTTCAACGTCGATGGCCGGCTTGCAAGCAGAGCAAACCTCACAGGAAACATCACCACTCCGAAAAACTGGGAGAAGCTCTTCCTGCCGGAGACGATCTATGTGCGTTGCTACTACTTAGAGGAGGAAAGGGCTTGGCTGGTAGGTAGTCAGACGCTGATTTTAAACGAGATGAACAACGAAGTGGAACTGACACTTTCTTTGGGAGCAAATCGCAGCTGGCCTAATGGCGATTACCGCATAGAGTTTTATGTCGGGGAAAATCCGCCCCTTACCTATTATTTTTCAATTGAGGAGGCCAGAGTAGATGTTGATACTGCCGTGGATGGTGCCGGGGATACAGAACAGCTTTGATGCTCTCGTTGCCGCAAGAAAGCGGCTCGAAAGGGTAAGTCCCACCATGTTTACGATCGACGGCGATTTCACCATCCAAGAAGCACACGACCCCAACTTAGAAAAAGTTAGAGAAATGGGATTGAAAGTCTTTCCACTGGTAGCCAACAAGGGTTTCGATGCGGAGGTTGCAGGAAGACTCCTCAAAACCGAGGAGAGTAGAAGAAAAACAGCCGAGATCCTTACCGAGAAAGTCCTCGAAGGGGGATATCCCGGACTTAACGTGGATTTTGAGGGCACTTTCGGCGACTTCAGAAACGAGTACAGTTGGTTTATCAGCGTGTTGTCTGAGATGCTGCACGCTCACGGGAAGGAACTCTCGGTGGATGTGGTTGCTCTAGCACAAGACCCAACTCCTAACTACAGCTGGGGGTACCCCTTTGACTACAGGAAGTTGGGACCTGAAGTAGACTACTTGGTGCTTATGGGATACGACTACTCTCACACCAACAGCCCACCTGGACCGGTGTCGCCGCTTTTTTGGCTGGAGCAAGTGGTAAGGTATGCTACCAGTATCGTTCCCAGGGAGAAGGTCGTCCTCGGTCTGCCATTCTACGGACGCCATTGGACCACGAACTCAAGAGGCGAGCACTCTGCAGGCAGAGGGGTAACCTATGAGCAGGCCATGGCTTTTGCTGACAAGTGGCAGGTAGAGCCGGTACTTCATGAACACGGCTGCATGTATCTAAGGAAGGAACACAAGGATGGCTCCGTGGAAGAGATCTACTTCGAGAATAAAGACACTCTTCTCAAAAAAATTAACCTTGCAGAAGGCCTTGCAGGAGTAGCTTTTTGGCGCTTGGGTCAGGAAGACCCACGCATTTGGGAGTATCTTTAATCAGTTCGAAAGGTGCCTTGAAGATCACTTCGGGGTACTTTTGTATGACCGCACCCGCAGCTGCGAGGAAAGAAGGGCCGCTTTAGGTCTACTAACCTGACTGCATAACTAAAACTTGTAATGAGTCAAGCGACATATCCCACGCTCCACAGTCAAAATTTGACATTAGTGTTTCAGAAAAAGGCACTCTACGTTGTGGTATTCGTAGAGTGCCTTTTCGATAATAAGGTCAAGCGGACGATCACATATCCAAGGGAAACTGTAAGCTTATAAAAGCGAGCTGCTGGATTGGCTCCGGCAGCTCAAAAAACTTGTAAATTGTTTATTCGGGCAAACTCACAGGAAGGATGCCCGGAGCTTTGGATTTACCAAGAAGAACGTTCCAAGCGGCTTCAAGAGAGGGTTTTCTATGGCTGAAGGTGACAATGTAAGAGTCAACAAGGTCCTTTAGCATAGAGAACTCGTACGGAGCTCTGAGCCCAACGGCAACCATAGGTTTTCCAAGAGTTTTAAGCTGTGCAACCAGCTCAGCCTGATATGGATTGCGATCTGCATCGAGGGTCCCAACAACCAAAGCGTCGTATTTCTGGTCTTTCAAGAGGGCAAGGACCTCTCTTATATCTTGCCCGCCCAGCGGAATGCGGACACCCACCGAGCCTTCAGGGGCAAGATCTCCAAGATAAACGTGACCTTTGATAACGTCCTCAGCAATTGATCTCGCACTTGTTTCGAAATCGACCACCACAGCTCTGCCCGGAAGAGGCAGGAGTTCTGCACCTTTCAGAACGACCACAGCGCTTTGAGCCATGTCTCCGGCCACCCGGAGGTTTTCCGGCGAAGGCGCTGTCAGCTTGCTCTCGGTCCAGTTTTGGCTCATAATGCCGGCATCAAACTTAGCCTTTAGAATCCGCAGGACTTTTTGATCCAGGTCATCTTCGCTGATTCTCTTCTCTTTGACCGCCGCAAGAAGTGCGTTGTAGACCTCAAGCTGAACAGATCGAGTATGGCTCACAAGAATGATATCAGCGCCGGCTTGAACTGCAAGGATCGCCCCTTCTGCAGTACCAAAGGTATCTTTAATAGCCTTCATTTCCATGCAGTCGGTGACAATCAGCCCGTCAAAGCCCAGCTCATTCCTGAGTAGGTCCGTCAGCACTTTCCGGGAAAGTGTGGCGGGGACTTCGGTGTTTCCTTCTAAGGCGGGAAAGGCGATATGAGCTGTCATGATGGCGCCAATCCCTTGGACAATTGCCTTTTTAAACGGAGCAAACTCAACCGCTTCCAAACGGTTCCTGTCGTGGTTGATCACAGGGAGAAGGTGATGGCTGTCTATTTCCGTGTCTCCGTGCCCGGGGAAATGTTTGCCTGTGGCGATAACGCTTGCATCCTGGAGGCCCAGGGCAAAAGCCGAGCCCAGGTCGGCCACAAGCTCCGGATCTTCCCCGAAAGATCTCAAGCCGATCACCGGGTTTTTCGGGTTGTTGTTGACATCAAGGCAGGGCGCAAGGTTCATGTTGATACCCAGCATATACAACTCTTCGCCGGTAATCTTGCCTGCTTGATATGCCATAGCTGTAGACCTTGTGGCACCTAGTGCCATGTTGCCAGGGAAAACGGTAACGCCGTTAACAATTCTCATCACCGTGCCGCCTTCCTGATCTGTGCAGATCAGAAGGGGAACGGGACTGAGCTTCTGGAGAGTCTCGCTTAGGTTTCTAACCTGAGAGGGACTTTCAATGTTACGGCTAAAGTAAATGACTCCTCCTGGAGAGATGGTGTTCAGAACCTCAATGTCATCTTGACTCAAACTGGGAGAAGGGAACCCGATGGTAAGCAGCTGACCCACTTTTTCCTCTAAAGTTAAGCTTTCTAACAGACTTTCGGGCGTTTGCAACTCTACATCTCCCTTCAAGACTAGTTTTCAGCTTGTGCTTTGGCAAATGCCAAGAGACCGCCTTTTTCAATAATCTCCACCTGGCGGGAGCTTAATGATACAGTGAGCTTGATGTTTTTTCTTGTTCTTGTATTCTTGGCAAAAGCCTCGCCACTTTTCAGACTCTCAATGAGGTTGGAGAAGATCAGCACATCTCCTTGCTCTAGTGAGTCGTAGTCTTCGGGATCTGCGAACTCAAGCGGCAGAATACCGAAGTTCACAAGATTTGCCTTGTGGATGCGGGCGAAGGATTTGGCGATTACGGCCTTCACACCGAGATACATCGGAGCAAGGGCAGCGTGTTCTCTGCTTGAACCCTGTCCGTAGTTCTGACCGCCGATGATGACGCTCTTTCCAAGCTCCTTTGCTCTTTCAGGGAAGCTGGGATCTACGGCGCTGAAGACAAACTCGCTGATCGCGGGAATGTTAGAACGGAAGGGCAGCACCTTAGCACCGGCAGGCATAATGTGGTCTGTGGTGATGTTGTCTCCTACTTTGATGGACACAGGGAGTTCCATGGTGCTTTCTAGTGGCTTACCTATGGGAACCGGTTTGATGTTAGGCCCCATAATCACTTCTACTTCATCAGGGTTTTCTGCCGGAGGGAGAATCATGCTGTCATCAACAAGGAACCTTTCAGGCAGACCAACAGGGATGTATTCGCCGAGAGTCCTCGGGTCGGTGATCTTTCCGGTAATGGCACTGGCAGCAGCGGTTTCCGGACTGACCAGGAAAACCGAAGCATCTTTGGTACCTGAACGGCCTTCGAAGTTCCGGTTGAAAGTACGCAGGGATACCGCTCCGCTTCTTGGAGCTTGACCCATGCCGATGCACGGACCGCACGCAGACTCTAGTATTCTTGCTCCTGCAGCGATGAGGTCTGCAAGAGATCCGTCCCTTGCCAAGATTTCCAGAACCTGTCTGGATCCAGGTGCGATAGCCAAGCTCACGTCTGGATGGACCCTTTTCCCTTTGAGGATTTCGCTTACCCGTTTCATGTCAGTGTACGATGAGTTGGTGCAGCTTCCGATAACTACCTGATCTACTTTGAGATCCAATTCAGCTATGGGCTTGATGTTATCTGGAGAGTGGGGACAGGCTGCAAGAGGTACGATTTCTGCAAGATCTACGACGATAACCTCGTCGTAGGTAGCATCGGGATCGGCGGCAAGGGGCACGTAGTCTTCAACCCGGCCTTGAGCCTCCAAAAACTTTCTGGTGTTTTCGTCGGAAGGAAAGATGGATGTTGTGGCACCGAGTTCGGCACCCATATTGGTAATGGTTGCCCTTTCGGGAACGCTGAGCGATGCCACGCCCTCTCCGCCGTACTCCATAATCTTATTGACTCCGCCTTTGACAGTGAGGATGGAAAGCAGATGGAGAATCACGTCTTTGCTCGACACCCAGGGTCTCAAGCGGTTTTTCAGTTCCACGCGAACGATTTTTGGCATGGGGAAGTAGAAGGGTTGACCGGCCATAGCTACCGCTACATCCAAACCTCCAGCACCGATGGCAAGCATACCGATACCGCCGCCAGTCGGGGTGTGGCTGTCAGAACCCAAAAGGGTCTTTCCAGGGCGGCCGAATCTTTCTAGGTGTACTTGATGGCAGATGCCGTTGCCGGGCTTGCTGAAGTACACCCCGTGCTTTTTAGCTACGGTCTGCAGAAAGATATGATCGTCGGCATTCTTGAAGTCCGCCTGCAGCGTGTTGTGGTCTACGTAGCTTACAGATAGCTCCGTCTTTACTCTGGGTATATCCATGGCTCTGAACTGCAGGTAGGCCATGGTACCTGTGGCGTCTTGGGTAAGGGTTTGATCGATCTTTATACCAACTTCCTGTCCGGGGATCATCTCACCTGAGACAAGATGCTCTTTGATGATCTTTTGGGTAATGTTCAGTCCCATGTTGCACCTCCATACAAAAGTTCTTATTATTGTACGTGATAAAACCTAAAATTCCTAGCAGACACAGTGTATACTTGTAAAGGAACTGCGAAAAAGGAGTGGTCGATGTGGAAATAGCCCTTTTTGAACCGGAAATCCCTCAAAACACTGGAAACATTGCCAGGCTTGCCACCGCAAGTGGATTAGAACTGAACCTGGTAGGTGCTTTAGGGTTTCACCTCAGCGACAAACTTGTAAAAAGAGCCGGAATGGACTACTTAGACATAGATTCCATTAAAAGGACTGCGACCTTAGAGGAACTCTACCAGAGTAAACAAAAAGGGCGTATTTGGCTTGCAACTACCAAAGGCGCCCAAAGATATACTGACGTTAAATACAGCATTGATGATACTATTCTGTTTGGTCCGGAATCCAGGGGACTTCCCGTGGAGCTGCTTGCAGCGCATCAAGAGGATTGCATTCGCATCCCTATGCTCCCTGATTGCAGATCTTTGAACCTGGCAAGTTCGGTGGCTATCGTCGCTTACGAAGCCTTGAGGCAGCTTGGCTTCCCGGGACTTGTGCCCTAGTCTTCGGTGGTCTTCTTCGGAGCGAACACCTTTTGAATTAGGAAGTAGATTGCACCAGTAATAATCGGGAAGTGAACGACTCTGGAGATGATTCTAGAAGGTAGAAGTGCTAGGTATGCTTTACCGGTAATCATGCCTACCCAGAGGGTATTTAAGAACACGTGGCAGAGGAGTTCGGTAACGCCTATGGCCACAGCAAGCTTCCACAGAGGAGGCCTTTTGTTCCGCAGGATGAACCCCGGCAGAAATCCGACCAGAGCGGTGGTAAGGGTAAAGCCTGGGAAGTAAGCGCCGCCTTGAGGATTGATGAGCACACCAACCAGGTCGGCAACGGTTCCCGTTGCAAGACCCCAGAAAGGTCCCAGCACGATACCTGATAACATGATCGGTATTGTACCTAGGGAAATCCTGACCGTACCAAGAGGGATTCCGAAAAAACGCGTAAGCACAATGGCAGTAGCTGCAAGGAGACTTGCTGTAATCAGATTTCTCGTCGTCTTGATGGTGATCACTTCCTCCCAACTGGATATAGCTTATTATACCACAACCTGCATTCCACAAACGTCCAAAACTAGGAGTCCCTGGAAACAGCTTTCGCTCCAGTTTTCAGAACAGAAGAGCGGTCTTCCTCCTTACCCAGATTTAGCCAGGACTTTTGTTGACGCTACTCGGTGTTAAATGTTAAACTAAGTCTGGTGTGTAAGAATAAAGAACAGTAATGTTTTTTTAAGATATAAGTAAAGAACAGGAGCGTAGTAATCGATGAATATTCTTGTTATCAACAGTGGTAGTTCGTCTTTGAAGTACAAACTCTTTGATATGGACAAAAAAGTCCCTGTCGTGAGCGGCATCGCCGAGAGAATTGGCTTTGACGGCTCATTTATTAAGCACGAAAACGGAGAAAAGACCGTCATTAACATCGAACTTCCCGACCACAAGGTTGCACTGCAGGAAGTGCTAAAACTTTTGATGGATCCAAAGCTCGGCGCTATTAAGAGCCTTGACGAAATAGATGCTGTAGGCCACAGAATTCTGCACGGTCAAGAAGTTTTTACCGAATCGGTGATCCTTGATAAGGAAAAGGTTGAAACTCTCAAGGGCTTTATCGAAATGGGACCGTTGCACATGCCTGCGAACATCGGAGGCATTGAAGCGTGTTTCAGCTTGATGCCGAACGTGCCTCAAGTTGGCGCATTCGACACTGCATTTCACGCAACCATCCCGCCTAAAGCCCATCTATACGCACTGCCATATGACCTATATGAAAGATACAGGATCCGCCGTTACGGTTTCCACGGTACCAGCCACAAATATGTAGCCAACAGAGCAGCTGAGTTTTTGGGTAGGTCTCCTGAGGGACTGAAGATGATTACCCTTCACCTGGGTAACGGCTCGTCCATGGCAGCAGTGAAAGATGGTAAGTGCATCGATACTACCATGGGCTTTACACCTCTAGAAGGGCTGATCATGGGAACGCGCTGCGGCGACATGGATCCTGCCATCGTTCCTTATATCGGCAAGAAACTTGATATGACTCCAGATGAAGTAGACGCTTTGATGAACAAAGAAAGCGGTCTTAAAGGCTTCTCAGGCTTGTCCAACGACATGAGGGACATTCAAAAAGCCAGAAGCGAAGGCCACAAGCTAGCCCAGCTGGTCTACGAGATGTTTATTTATAGAATCGTAAAGTATGTCGGTGCCTACACGGCCGCTCTCGGCGGTTTGGATTGCATGGTCTTTACTGCAGGAATTGGCGAAAACGACTACGAAGCTCGCAGAGACATCTGCAGAGAACTGGGCTTTTTGGGAGTCAAAATCGATGAAGAGCTGAACGACGGACTGAGGGGCAAGGAGTGCCGCCTGAGCACACCAGACTCTAAGGTAGAAGTTCTCCTCATCCCCACAGACGAAGAGCTTTCCATCGCACTGGATACCTTCAATCTGGTGAAGAAAGCCTAGTAAAGCCGTGTGACTCTGGGTTTGGAGTCTTTCGATCTCATACTATTTTTATAGCTTTAGCAAAGGGAGAAGGTGGAGTTTTCAGGTCCACCTTCCTTTGAAATATCAGCAGGCCGCAATATCGGACGACCTGTGCATGCTCTAGCAGCCATCGATCAGCACAAACTGTATCGTTGGCCATGATAGCGCAGGTTGCAGCGTCAAAGCAAGCTGGCCAATTGCAAGATCCTGCTGGCGTTTCCTTTTATTTTCGACACGACACGTTTTGATGAAATCTGTAAAGGAGTAAGCGTATGAAGCGGATTAGTTTTCTGGGATTAGGTATCGCACTTACTGCAGTGGCAACCATGGCGGTTCAGATACCGATACCTGCAACCAAAGGATACCTCAATCTAGGAGACAGCGTTATTATGGTTCTTGCAGTAGTCTTCGGTCCTAGGTTCGGCTTTTTAGTGGGTTCTTTGGGCTCTGCCCTTGCAGACGTTGTCACCGGTTACGCTTACTGGGCCCCGGCCACTTTGATTATTAAAGGGGTTGAGGGCTTTCTGGTAGGTTGGTTCTCAGGGAGGAGTAAGCAACCTCCAAACCACCTGAAGCTGATTTGGAGCTTTGCTGTTGGGGCCATTACCATGGCAGTGGGGTACTTTATTGCAGGAGCGATTATGTACGGCGGGGCCGCAGCTCTTGCCGACACACCTGCCAACCTAGTTCAGGGCATCGGCAGCGTGGTCGTAGCACTGCCCCTCACGTATGCTCTAAAGAAGCTGCGGTTTTTGGATAGAGAAAAAAAGCTTGACAAGTAAACAAGAAAGGGGTAGAGAAGTGCATCTTGTAACGCTTATACCTGGAGATGGCATTGGCCCTGAAATCACCGAATCGGTAAAGGAGATTCTTTCCAGTGCTAAAGCTCCAGTTGAATTTGAAGAAGTTCAAGCCGGCGAAGGAGCTTTAGAGTCTGAAGGCGAACTTTTACCCCTTAAGACGCTTCAGTCGTTGGAAAAAACTAAAGTAGGTCTGAAAGGTCCGATTACCACTCCTATCGGCAAGGGATTTCGCAGTGTGAACGTAAGCCTACGGCAGATATTCAACCTCTATGCCTGCGTACGTCCCTACAGGAGTATGCCGGGCATCGCTTCAAGATATGAGAACGTGGATATCGTGGTGGTTAGGGAAAACACCGAAGACCTGTACAAAGGCGTGGAGTTTGCACCGAACTCGAAAGAAACCAGGACCATCAGCGAACTGACCGGTGGAGCGGTTTCTGAAGATGCGGCAATTTCCATCAAGGCAATCACCGCTCATGCTTCTGAGAGGATCGGCAGGTTTGCATTTGAGTACGCCAAAAAGCACGGTAGAAAAAAAGTAACAGCAACGGCTAAAGCGAATATAATGAAGTTTACAGATGGACTTTTCTACGACTCTGTGAGAAAAGTGGCAGAGGAGTACCCCGAAATCCCCTACAACGAGGTTTTGGTTGATGCCCTCTGCATGAAGCTGGTTCAGGCTCCGGAAAACTTTGACGTTTTGGTGATGTCCAATCTCTACGGCGACCTTCTCTCCGATTTGGTGGCTGGTCTTGTAGGGGGACTTGGCGTTGCTCCCGGTGCCAATATCGGCGACGGAATGGCGATTTTCGAAGCCACCCACGGCTCGGCACCTGACATTGCAGGTAAAAACCTTGCCAACCCTTTGGGTCTCCTTCTCTCAGCAGTGATGATGCTTGAGTATCTTGGAGAAATGGATGTGGCGAGAAGAATAACAAAAGCCGTGGAAACGGTTCTTGCAGACGGTAGGTATGTAACTAAAGATCTGTGTCCAGAAGGCGTAACCACGTCGGAGATGACCAAAGCCATCATTAAAGCATTGGACTAGCGTTGGCAAAGATCAAAGCTAGTTGGTGAAAACTATTATTTTCTTATATTATTCTCGCATAGCGTGTGTAAGTGTAGTATACTAACCATGGCGATTTAGAAGACTATCTGCAACGAGTTTATGGTGGCAGATAGAGGACGGAGGAATGCAAATGGAACAGCCTCAAGTTCAAAAAATGCGTGCAGCATGGGCCGAAAAGGTCCGAAAAGCAGCAAGTCAAAAGATCAACTGCCGCGTGTTTGCGGCTTTCAATACCAACGTTGACGTAGTCGTTCATGTGAACAATGAAAACCTCAACAGAATTTATCAGAAAGATCCCGGAATCCTGTCTTTGGGTTTGGAAGAAGACTTTAGCAGACAAGCCGATCTGATCGAATCGCCAGAAGAGTTTATCAGCATTCTTCTTGGTGCAATGAAGTACGGTAAGTCTCTGTATATGCTGACAACCTCTGAAAAACTACTCAGCTGGCTTTCGCAGTCTTTTACAGAAGCTAGAGAGATTCTCGGCGGCCAGGCGGGCATCATCGCCAACCAAATCAGCAACCTAGGGGCAGAAGCTGTGGTTTACTCCAGATTGCTCTCCCCTCAACAGGCGGCTCTGTTCAAAGACGAAGTGCTAGCGCCTGCGGTCAGAGACAACCAGCTTGTAGTTGAACCGGTAAAGCAGGTGGCTAACCCCAACGACGAGTGTAAGGTCAACTGGATTTTCGAGTACGCCAAAGACGTCACCGTTACTTTAGGTGATACTACAGTCACCACTCCTAGGGCCAACCGTGTAATCCTGGCTACAAGACCGAAGAACGCCATCATGTCTTTTGCTGACGAGATGATGGATCATCTGCCAGAGCTCGGAAAGCATATCGACCTTGCCTTCATGGCAGGTTATCACTATATTTCGAAAAACAACCCAGACGGACGCAGCTATCGCGAATTTCTCGACAAGGCACTAAAGGAACTCGAGCTCTTGCGGCAGGGTAACCCCAAAGTGGCCGTCCACTATGAGTATGTGCCGATGAAAGAAAGAAACTTGGAAGCTGAGACCCTTGCCGAGATCGGAAATGCCATTGACAGCTTTGGCATTAACGAAAACGAAATCAAGTTGGTTCTCGATGACTTCGACTTCCAGGAAGAGCGAAAAGAGCTGGAGAAATCTGAAAGAGCGTATACGCTGTACAGAGCAGCACTACCGATTTTCAGAAAGATGAACCTGAAGAGACTCCATGTTCACAACCTCGGCTATTACGTAGTTATCGTTTCCAAGGACTACCACATTTCGCCGGAGATCTGCCGGGAAGCCTGTCTCTACGCTTCGTCGGTCAATGCTCTGAAGGCAAAGTATGGCGGATTTGCAGAAGGCGAGAGACTGCTTGAGGCAGGTCAGATCGAGCTTTCGGAGATCGGGTTCAAACAGCTTCTAGGCATCAAAGAGGAAATGGATCTTCCTGATGAGTTCTTGGAGACCGGTATCTACGAAGGAGACGATCACTATCTCCTGGTAGTGCCCGCCCACGTAATTCAAAATCCCGTAAGCACCGTGGGAATGGGAGACACGATCTCTTCTACTTCGTTTGCCCTTGAATACAGTTTAGGTGAGAAGAGCTAATCTTCTCACCTTTTCTCAACTAGGAGGTGTCTTCGGGCATGCGCGAGATTAAGAAAGTTGCCCAAAATCGCAAAGCCAGACACGAATACTTTATTGAGGAGACTTATGAAGCCGGTCTCGCTCTTCAGGGAACGGAAGTGAAGTCTCTAAGGCTCGGCAGGTGCAACATTCAGGATGCCTATGCCAGCTTCAGCGGGAACGAGCTTTTCATTCACAACATGCATATCAGTCCCCACGAACAGGGCAACATTTACAACCACGAGCCGCTCAGGCCGAGGAAGGTCCTGATGAAGAAAAAAGAGCTCAAATCCCTGTTTGGCAAAGTTCAGCAGGAGGGCTACACCCTGATTCCGTTGGAGATTTATTTCAACGAGCGCAATTGGGCCAAGGTCGTCATAGCACTGGCCAAAGGCAAGAAACTCTACGACAAGAGAGAGTCCATAGCTAAAAAGGATGCCAGGAGACAGGCAGAGCGGGCTATTAAGGAGCGCAACGCTTATTGACAGAAAGGTAAAATGCGCTTAGTATATAGGTACACGGGGGCGATTAGGCTTCGACGGGGAGTTATGATGGTAGTCACAGCGGGCCGAGTTCTCCGCAAAGCTCGTTAAAAAGGCGGAAGCGTTCACAAACGCCAACGATAATTTAGCTTACGCTGCTTAATTAAAAGCGGCTGTCCATAGCTGGTTTACCTGCGGCCGGCTATCGGGCATCAAATTTGCAGGTTGCCGTTTAGCTTAGACTTCTGGGCGAAAACGAAAGACTTAAGAAGTGTAGTGAGAAAGGAGCCCGTCTGATGGCGCTCTTTCAAGCGAAACTTTAAGTAATCAGACTACGCTCGTAGACGTGACTATGGTCGTCTCTTCGGACGTGGGTTCGACACCCACCGCCTCCACCATAATCTCAAAGAGTCGCTGCACAAACAGCCCTTGCCTACATACCTGAAAACACTCATGGAAGTAAAGCAGAGCCAAGTGTATTGGTCTGCTTTTTTTTGTGCAAAAAAACGCGACTCAGCCGTTTTGTCTGGCTTTTTGAAAGCTTGCAAAAAAAAAGGAAATTCGCACTTAGAGCAGAAAACAACCAGTGAGACCAACTTCTTCTCAAAGCTAAACGACTGCCCTGTACTTTACCAGGACTTGGACTAGCCTGCGTTCAACAGAGTCCTGTATGCAAAGGAGTGAATGATATGAAGAAGCGGCTTGGTGCGGTTTTACTGGTACTGTGGATAGCTGTAAGTATCGTTCTTCTGGTGTTTGCCTACACAAGAGAACGGCCTGAAGATGCTGCATCTAGTGTACCGGAGAAACCGAAGGTTCGACTCATGGCTTATGGCAACTACAAGGTAAACGAGTTTTTGAACGATGCCCTTGCCAAGTTCTACGAACAGGATCCGCCGTTTGTTGTGGAACTAGAGGTGATACCGACTGGCTTCGACATGGATTACTTCAGCATGACTGGGTACATTCCAGGATACGAACAGAGGCTTCTGGCAGAGTTTGCTGCAGGCGATCCCCCGGACTTGTTCTACCTTCCGCCCGCCAGAGGCGAAGTCTACAGAACGTCAGGTGCCCTTTTAGAGATCTCCGAATATACCGGTTCGGAACTTGAGCACTACGGGCTGATGGTAGGGCCAAGCCTTCTCGCAATTGCCCACAACACGCAGATGGCCGACGAAGCTATCCAGCTCTTAATTTTCCTGCACGATTATACGTACCAGTTCGAAGAAGAGTTTAGGGCAGCGTTTCTCGAAGAGAGTTTGAAGATGCCAGGTGACGTTGACGACCTCCTAAGTAGCTCTGTGGACGATTTTTTGAAGATGTGGAATCAGCTAGCACTGAGTAAAAACTTGGAACAGTTGGTGGTGTTTCCGGCCCTCTTCCGTGAAATGGAAGAAGGGTTTGGATACACTTTCTACGTGTACGAAATTGCGCCAAACACTTTTACTCCAGGGCTGAGTATGGGGTTTACTCCCTCAACAGATAACACAAAAATGGCTTATGCAGGGGTTTCTATGCATGTTGACCTGGAAAACAATCCCGAGGTAGTAGCTCTGTTTAAGGAGTGCATTAAAATTCTCCTGCAGGTAGCAGACTACCAAGCGAGAATCAACGGTCCTAAAGAAATCCTGGAGTTTTTAGGAAGCGATGAAGAGATTAGCAGTTTCGATTTCTTTAGTATGGCCGGTGCAGCGCGCCGCAATAGCGTTGAGTACACGACGTGGGGACCGAGGAGCTACAATTTAGGCGTGCAATACGTTCTGAGAGTAGAGTATGACGATTCGGAGGGAGAAGACTTCAACAACAGGTTTTACATCAATTGGACGAACAGGTGAGCGTCCGAAAACGCCCTGTGTACTGCCAAAAAAGCCGCTGCAACTGTGCAGCGGCTTTTTTGCAGTTCACATAGGTAGTGTAAACCAACTGGAGTTCGAACCTGGAACGCGTGCGTGAGAATGAGAGACGAAAGGGCGCCTTCTTCTCAGCTATCGTATCCTAGTTGATCCAGGAAACGCTTGTATTCCAGCCGTCTCCGATCCATTTCCCGGTTCATTTCCCGAGCAGCTTTGATAGCTTCTTCTCTGGGATCGGCACCCTGCTGGAGGCAAGCTTGAATAGCGAAGTTCACGTATCTGTGAAGAACACTTGCAGTTGGAACGTAGGGAACAGGAACCGACTCATTGATCTGCTCGTGGATCACTTTTGCGATGTTTCCTGGGAGACCATCTAGGTTGTACAGTGCTTCCATGGAGCTGGGAATCATTAAGGAACCGGGAAGTCTGGTGATAATCGAATCAACAAACTTCTTCTGGATTTCGTCGGAGAGGAACCATTTAATGAAATCCCACGCTGCCTGCTTGTCCTTGGTGGTCACTGGAATGGCGAAATGGGTACCTCCGGTGAAGGTGCCGTGGTTGATGGTGCCGTCAGGTCTTTTGGTGCCGGGAATCAAAGCGGCTTCCCATTTGCCTGCAATCTCCGGAGCACTGGCTAGAAGGTTGGTATAGGTCCAGTAACCCTCGATCATCATCGCTAGTTCGCCTGATCTAAACTGGGTGATACCTGTAACGGACTGAGGCATCCCGTGAACCGTATAAAGCTCGATGTACTCGGTAAAACCCCTGATGGACTCGGTCTCATCCATAGCTGACGTGAAACCATCGGTTTTGTAGAAGTTGCCTCCGTGCTGGGTGATCAAAGTGTAGGCTCCCCACAGTCCTCCGTAATCAGGGCTGCCGTAATGAAACGCCATTTCCATACCATTGGCATTTAGTTTAGGTCTCATCTGTTTAACGTCGTCCCAGGTCACCGGAATCTCCATGCCCATCTCTGCAAGCAGGTCGGTTCGGTAGACAGCATTCATTAGACTGATGTTCTGCGGGATTGCGAATCTCGTACCGGCGAAATGGGTTTGTTGGGTGATCGCTGGGAAGAGTCTGGCTTCCAACTCTTCGAACTCCTGGCCAAAAGTCTCTCTAAGGTCGATTAGAGACCCTCTCACGCCCAGTTCTACACCGGCAGTAACGATATCTGGTGCGTCATTGGAAATAATGGCCAAGGTGATTTTATTTCCGTCCTGCCACCCGACGGGAGTGATGTTAACGTCCACTCCGGTTTTGGGAGTGTACTCAGTAGCAACCAGGTCTTCTGCAATACTGGCAAACTCATTGGTCCAACCTGTAATCCAGATCTCCAGAGTTTTTGCGAGAGACGCTGTTGACAGAATGGATATAAGTAAAATGCAGGTTAAAAACGCCCTTTTCATATACACCCTCCTACAGTGTTTGTTGCCAAAAGAAGACGAACACTACAAAAAGAGACCGCGAAGCGGTCTCTCCTGTCAAGTTCAACTGCTTCCCAGTTGATCTAAGAAGCGCTTGTATTCAAGTCTCCTTCGATCCATTTCTTTGTTCATTTCCTGAGCGGCTTTGATGGCTTCTTCTCTAGGATCGGCTCCTTGCTGGAGACAGGCTTGAATGGCAAAGTTAATATATCTGTGAAGCACGCTTGCAGTAGGAACGTAGGGAACTGGAACTGACTCGTTAATCTGAGCGTGGATCACTCTTGCGATATTGCCAGGCAGGCCTTGAAGATTGTAGAGCGCGTCCATAGAACTTGGGATCATCATGGAACCTGGAATTCTGGTAATGATGGAGTCCACAAACTTCCTCTGAACGTCATCTGACAGGAACCACTTGATGAAGTCCCAAGCTGCTTGCTTATCCTTCGTGGTCACGGGAATAGAGAGATGAGTGCCTCCGGTAAACGTACCGTGGTTGATGGTGCCGTCGGCTCTCAGTGTGCCGGGAATCAAAGCAGCTTCCCACTTACCAGCGATCTCTGGAGCACTGTTCAAAAGGTTTGTGTAAGCCCAGTAGCCGTCGATCATCATCACCAGTTCGCCGGACCTAAATTGGGTGATGCCGGTAACAGACTGAGGCATGCCGTGCACCGTGTAGAGCTCGATGTATTCGGTGAAGCCTCTGATAGACTCCGGCTCATCCATGGCCGATGTGAAGCCGTCGGTTTTGTAGAAATTGCCTCCATGCTGAGTGATCAGCGTATAGGCACCCCAAAGACCGGAGTAGTCTGGGCTGCCGTAGTGGAAGACCATGTCCATACCATTGGCGTTCAGCTTAGGCCGCATCTGTCTGACGTCGTCCCAAGTCACCGGAATCTCCATGCCCATTTCAGCAAGGAGGTCTACGCGGTATACGGCATTCATAAGGCTGATGCTTTGCGGGATGGCAAATCTCGTCCCAGCAAAATGCGTCTGTTGAGTAATCGCTGGGAAGAGTCTAGCTTCCAGCTCTTCATACTCATCGCCGAAGGTTTTTCTTAGGTCGATCAAAGAACCCCTTACTCCAAGTTCTACACCACCGGTAACGATGTCCGGTGCGTCATTGGAGATGATAGCCAAGGTGATCTTGTTTTGATCAGCCCAGGCAATGGGAGTGATGTTCACCTCCACCCCTGTTATCGGCGTGTAATCTGTGGCAATGATGTCTTCTGCAATACGTGCCTGTTCATTGGTCATGCCTACGATCCAGACTTCTAACGTCTTGGCAAAGGCTGCGACCGATAGTAGAGATAGAACCAAAAGCAAAACTAAACCCCTTTTTCTCACAAAACCCCTCCTAAAATATGTAATTACTTATAAAAGGTTGGATGTTTTTGCCAATTTTCCTGTCACACTGAAACAATTTTGATTTTTGATTGATCATTAACGTAGAAGAGAGAGCGGGTGCTGATGCATCGACGCGCCAAAGCAAAACAACGTTAGATTCTGCGCATCTGCACAGATTTTTGGACATATGCTCCTCTATCCGTCATTTATGAATAGTACAGGGAGTTGGAGCCTTTTGAACATGTTGCGGAAAATGTGCGATAATTACTCTGGAGGTTTTCATATCTTCTCATCCGCTTTATCCAAACCACCTTCATGAACATTCAACGCTTCAATGTGTTTGCACTGGCATTAACAAGCGCCATATACTTGAGGTTGAGGTATATGTGCTTTTGCCCGCAAGACATGGCGAAGCATAAGCGTGATCGGAGACCGGGGGAAGAAGATCGAAGTCGCGGTCTTTTTTTTGTTGACCCTGACTACCTTATTTTTCCAGGGTCTTCACCTGAGTGTTGATCATGTACCTAGATGAGCGTTCTAAAGGCTGGTTCACCGACTTGCCTCGTTTTGCAAGGAACAGGGCATCTGAGGTTTTCCTGTCTGCTGCACGGATAAAAGCACCGGGGGGGGCGGTACCGATATTCGAAAACCTTCATACAACCAAATAAACCAGGAAGGTGAAGCGAATGAAGAAAGGCCTTTCCAGCACGAAACTCACCACGAAAATCGCTTTGATGAACGCAGTTATCGTTCTTTTAGCTGTGGCTTTAGGCGCCTTTTTCAGCGTGCGAAGCCTCACAAGCAATATCACGGATCTCCTACACAAAGATGCTTTGAGTACAGCTTCCTTTGTAAATGCTGAGATTGAAACCATTCTGTTGCCTAAAACCGCACTGGTAGAGACCCTTGCTACCACTTTGGCAGTACAGAGTTTTCAGTACGATCACGTTATCGATCCAGCACTTACCCTCATGGAATCAAACTCCGACATTACCAGGTTTTATTTGGTCAATGCTATGGATTCGACATCCCTGATTCTTTCGAGAACGGGGGATAGGGTTTATGTTGACACTAGTGCCGATGCTTTTGGTGCTAAAGAACAGGATTGGTTGCTGGATACCATTTTCGAACAAAGGACCATCTTCACAACACCGCAAAAGGTGTTGGGGTCTGATTCACTTGCTTTTACCATCTCTACGCCGGTAAGAAACCAGTCGGGACAGTTGGCTGGGGTGCTTGCCGTAGACGTATCGCTTGCTGATTTCCACGACATAATGCAGAGCATAACTGTAGGCAGCAACGGCTACGTTATGGTGCTCGACAGCTCAGGTTTTGTGCTCTATCATCCAGATGAGAGCAAGCTGCTGGACGATGCAACTGCTTACATGGGTACACACGGAGAAGTTGCTGCGAACATGGTTCAAAGGAAGTCTGGCAAAGGCGAGATTGAGATTGACGGCGTGGAGTATCTGGTCTACTACAGTCCGATCAATCTGACAGGATGGTCTGTGGCAACTTGCTTGCCGAAGCTTGAACTAAACCGTCCGATGCGCCAAGCGATTACGCAGACCGTCATAACATCCGCCATCATCCTTGTGGGTTCTGCGGCAATCACGGTTCCGCTTGTAAGGCATTTGGTGCGCCCCCTCTCTATGATGGTACGACAACTAAGAGAGATCGCCTCAGGAAGGGGAGACCTCACAAGAAGGCTTGAAGTGAAGAACAACGACGAAGTGGGCATGCTCGCTTCGACGTTTAACGACTTTTTGGATACCCTTGCCAACATCATTGGCCAGGTACAGCAATCTGCTCAGGAAGTTCTCCGGGGGACAAAGGAACTGGCTCTAGCCACTGAACAGCAGGCAAAGACCAACGAACAGATCGCCATGGTCATCGGTCAGGTTGCAGAAGGTTCTCAAAACCAAAGCCAGGATATCCACCGTGGTCAGGAAGCCATGCATCAGCTGGTTTCCGCTATCGAGCAGATAGCTGCTGGAGCTAGATCGCAGGCGGTTCAAATCGACAATGTGGTGAACCTGACTCAATCTATGATCGAGATGCTAAACGGCACTGTAAAAGCTGTAGATGAAATCACCGTTAAGGAAAAAGATAACGTCAAACAGGCAAAAAGAGGACTGGAAATCGTTAACTTGGTTGTGGAGAACATGGCCGAGGTGCAAAACGAAATCGACGAAACTCTGCAAAACTCCACTCTTCTCGAGCAGGGTTCCCAACAGATCGGTGAGATTGTTAGAGTTATCAACGATGTAGCTGACCAAACCAACCTCCTGGCTCTAAATGCTGCAATCGAGGCTGCAAGGGCCGGCGAGCACGGTAGGGGATTTGCCGTTGTTGCAGATGAGGTAAGAACTCTCTCAGATCGAGTGAGAAACTCGTCCAATGAAATCGGTGCCATCATTCAGCAGCTTATTAAAACCATCGGCGATACTGTGGTGAACATCACCAAGAGTACAGAGCTCATCAACAAAGGCAGCGAGCTTGCTAATAAAGCTCAAGCCTCGCTCAGCAGCATAGTCAGTTCAGCCACCGAATCGGGCATCGCCTTGGACGGTGTGGCAAACACTAACGCCGAACTCATGACAAAGAGTAAGGAAGTGGAAGAGGCGATGATGAGCATCATTGCCATTTCCCAGGAAAACAGTTCTGCTGCAGAGCAGATGAGTGCAGACAGCTCGGAAGTCTTCAGACTTATCGAAGCGGTTGCTGCAGTTAGCGAAGAAAACGCTGCAAGCAGCGAGGAAGTCGCAGCTTCGGCAGAAGAGCAGAGCGCAAGCTCTGAAGAGGTGTTCGCACAAGCCGATGCTTTGAGGTCTATTGCCGAGAACTTAGGAAGCATCGTAGCGAACTTCAAGACCAACTCAGTCCTAGAACAAGAGGAGTAAACTGCAGAAAAGTCTTTGGTGTAGAAACCCACGTGAAAAAAGAAAAAAGCCCCCTTTTTACAGGGAGCGTGTGTATAGAAACAAGCTGCAGGAACGCCAAGTGGCGACCTGCAGCTTGTTTCGTTGGATTGCTTTTTAACTAGAGTATTCTTTTGCCAGCTGATCCAGGAAACGCTTGTACTCGACCTTTCTGCGGTCCATTTCTCGGTTCATTTCCTCTGCAGCTTTTTTAGCTTCTTCTGCAGGATCTGCACCGGTTTGGATGCAGGACTGGATGGCAAAGTTCACAAAGCGGTAGAGAACACCAGCCGTTGGTGCATAAGGCACTGCGGCGGACTGGTCGATCTGTTCATGGATGACGTGGGCAATCTCTCTGGGCAGACCTTCCAAGGTGTACAGAGCTTCCATCGAGCTTGGAACCATCAAGGAACCTGGTATGCCAATGATGATGGCATCGGTGAACTTTCGCTGGGTTTCTGCAGACAGGAACCATTTGATGAAATCCCAAGCAGCTTGTTTGTCTTTGGTGGTAGTCGGTATGGCAAAGTGCGTTCCGCCGGTAAAGGTACCGTGGTTGATGGTGCCGTCCGGTCTTCTGGTTCCGGGGATTAGACCGGCTTGCCACTTACCGGCAATCTCCGGAGCGCTGTAGATCAAGTTGGTGTACATCCAGTATCCGTCGATAATCATGGCCAGTTCGCCGGTTCTAAACTGAGTAACACCGGCTGTGGACAGCGGCATGTTGTGTTTGGTAAACAGTTCGATATATGCTGTGAAGCCTTGTATGGACTCTGGCATATCCATGGCAGAAGTGAAGCCGTCCTTATGGAAGAAGTTACCTCCGTGCTGGGTGATCAGCGTGTAGGCACCCCAGATGGAGTCGTAGTCAGGACTGCCGTAGTGGAAGGCCAGCTCGTGGCCGTTAGCATTGAGCTTCGGCCTCATCTTCAGGACATCATCCCAAGTAACCGGGATCTCCATGCCGTGGTTTGCAAGAATGTCAACTCTGTAGGCTGCGTTCATGACGCTGATGTTCTGGGTTATTCCGAATCTCGTACCTTCAAAATGCAGCTGCTGGGTAATAGCAGGGAAGAGAGTAGCTTCTAGTTCTTCGAACTCCTGGCCGAAGGTCTTTCTCAGGTCAACAAGAGCACCTCTGATGCCCAGTTCCACGCCGCCGGTAACGATATCCGGCGCATCGTTGGAGATAATAGCAAGGGTGATTTTATTGCCATCGCCCCAGCCAATAGGAGTGATGTCGACTTCAACACCGGTCTTAGGAGTGTATTCAGCAGCTATCAAGTCCTCTGCGATTCTGGCCATTTCGTTGGTCCAGCCAACAATCCAAACCTCAAGTGTTTTTGCAGAAAGGCAAAACGACAGGGCAAGGATCAATAGGAAACAGAGAACACTCCTTTTCACGAGCATACCCCCTTATGTTTTTCGGCAACTTTATTATTAAATACATCTTGGAAATCTCCTGCAGAGGAGAAACGGAATGAGGGATGAGTCAAATTAAGAAGGGGCCCAAAGGGCCCCTGGTCTAGTTCTGGAACTTGCTGATGAAACGTTTGAATTCGGCCTGTTTTCTGGTAAGTTCGGCCGTCATGTCTCTTGCAGCTCGGAGTATGGCATCCTCTGGATCTGCATCCATGAGTACCACTTCGCTGAGAGCGTTTGAAATGAATCTGGTGGTCACGCTCTCAGGTGAAAGCGCATAAGAAGGTGCTTTGCCCACCATACCCTGATTAACCAAAACAGTACGGTGTTCTTCAGGGATGTTGATCTTCATGAGGGCGTTGTAGTTTGCTGGAAACAGCATACCGCCGGGGATCCTAGTCATGATCTCGTTGGATACCAGGGATTGAGTTTCCTCGCTCATGAACCACTTGACCCACTCCCAAGCTCCTGGAATGTCGCGGCTCTTTTCGAAGATCATGATTCCCATGGTGCCAATGTAAGCGGCTCTATTCAGCTCGCCGTCTGCATTTGGCGTTCCTGGTACCATGGACATTCCCCACTTGCCCTTCAGCTCTGGAGCTGCGATCTGCAGGTTAGCGTAGTCGAATGTCGGTCCGATTTGAATGGCGATGTCGCCAGTTCTAAAAGGTTGGAAGTAGGGCTGGATCTCTTTAGGTATGTTTTGCTTGGTAAAGAGGTCGGTAAACTCTCTGAAGGCCATGATTGCTTCAGGAGTATCCAACGCAGATTTGGTCAGATCAGGCGTATACCAGTCTCCGTTTCGCTGGAAGAGGAACATAGAGAAGTCAGCAGTGCTTTGGTGGCCGTAGGCCACCGCGAAGTTCGTATCATTTGCCTGGAGTTTGGGTATCATGGCGCGGACTTCGTCCCAGGTGTTGGGGATATCCAGTCCTAGTTCTTCTAGTATGTCTGTGCGGTAGAATAGATTGTAGCTGCCGTAGATCATTGGCATGCCAAAAACCGAGTCGTAGAAAGTAAGAGAACGCATTAGTCCGGGGAAAAATTGGCTGGTCAGCTCATCGACCTCTTGGCCAAATCGAGCTTTTAGGTCCACAACTGCCCCGCGGACGCCGAGGTCTGCAGGTCCAAGCCCCCCTGTCAGACCTACATCGGGAACGTCGCCAGTTGCTGCTGCAAGCAGGAACTTCTGCTCGAAGCTGTCCCAGGGCAGAGGCATGATTTCTACCTCAATACCGGTTTCGGGGGTGAAGTAGCGGTCGGTCATCTCCTGAAAGATCCTAACCCACTCGGATGCCCAAGCAGCCCAAATGGTAAGGGTCCTCTCCTTGGCAAGAGCAGAAAAGCTAATCACTAAACACAGCAACAACACAACAACCTTTTTCACATCAGATCCTCCTTCGTTTTTGGGTTTTATGTGAAAAAATAGGTGATATAAAAACCTAATTTTCCAATAATCTACGGTTACCTTGAATTTTCCCGTAAATAACATATAATTGAAAAGAGTAGGAGTCCCACGATGTACGATTGATTGTTCTATAACAGGTGGAGGAGGTAAGCCCCTGAGAATGCGCGGAAAAGGAAACAAGCCTAGGTATTTATTGGTTAAAGAGGGCATCGTTAAGGACATAAAGACAGGGAACTATCAGGTAGGGGAGAAACTTCCTGGAGAACGGAAAATCGCCTATCAGTATAACGTCAGCCAGATGACGGCCAATCGAGCCATCCAAGAGCTGGTCCAGGAAGGTTATCTCGAAAGAGAAATGGGAGTTGGAACGTTTGTTGTCTCCAGAGACCCGGCAAGTGAAGTTCCTGCGAAAATCAACATAGTGCTCTTGGGCGACTTCATCCGCAACCAAAATGATTACGAAAAGACGCTGCAGACTGTGCACTACCTAGCTCGAGACGTTTATATGGGCACGATGCTGCGCAATCTCATGGAAGTGGGACGGTTTCACAAGTGCGAGTTTTCCATTATCACAGCGTCTACATCTTTTGAACTGGAAGACTATGTGGCAAGAGCAGACCGGATGAGAGAGCGGTTCGTTATCGTCAATCCTCTGTACAACTGGCAGGAGTGTCTCGACAGAATCGGCAGATCAGGTATTCCTATAGTTGCCATCAATGCCAGCTGGGAGAATATGGGAGTGCCTTTCGTAGACGCGGACAACTACTTGGGCGCTCAAATGGCGATCTCCCATCTTGGCGAGCTAGGCCACAAAGACATCCTCGTTTTTTACTCTTGGCCGGAAACTGCCAACACTCAGCAGCGTATTAAAGGTGCAAAAGATAAAATGACCGAACTGGGGATACCCTACACCGAAGACCAGTTCATCAATATCAATGCCATTGGTATCTGGGCTCTTAAGCTGATTCAGGAAAAACTGGAAGTGGTATTGCGGAGGAGAAGGGTTACTGCCATATTTGCAGCCGGCTTTGAGTTGGCACTTGCTGCAAACAGTGCTTTAAAGAACCTCAACATATCCATCCCGGACGAGATTTCTTTGGTTGGCTTTGACGATTCTCCTGCAGCGATCTATTTGGAGCCGCCCCTTACCACCATCAAACAACCGTTTTACGAAATTGCAGAAGCGGCAATCGACATACTGATCAACCCTGAGAACAAGAGTTCTAAACTAATCCCAGCAGAGCTTATTCTTCGCAGATCTACTGGATTGGCAAGAAAAGCTAGCACTAATCCCTTTCCATAAACTGAGTGTTTGTCCTGCTTTTTAATAGGGAAAAAGGTTCATGAGGAGCCCTCACGAACCTTTTTTGGCAGCTAGGCTAAGAAGCAGAGTGATTTAGCCTTTTAACGTGCCTTGTTAGTATTGTGTTGTTAAGAGGGTTCCAATATTCTCAATCTCTCTGACAGTTTCTGGCAAAACGTTGAAGCAAGAGTTGCAGCACTCTCAAGAAAGGTTGGACAAGCTGTTTTATGGATATCAATCTTACAACAGGTCAGGTTAAAAAACTGATGGCAGGCAAAAAGGAGAGCTTTTTGATCGTGGACGTGCGGGAGCCGCACGAGTATGCCGAAGGGCACATCCCCGGCTCCATATTGGTTCCTTTAGGCGATGTAGCCGCTCACATTGATCGGTTCCCTAAAGACAAAACTATTCTTTTCGTTTGCAGGTCCGGGAGAAGAAGTCTGGAAGCTGCCAATCTGTTCCTGGAAAACGGTTATACCGAGGTTTTCAACTACCAGGGTGGGATGTTGGCATGGAACGGAGCAGTGGAGCGAGGTCTGTATAAAGGCAACTCAGAAGGGTAGCATAACCACAGAAGATTCTTTTAAGGAGTGGATCCTCGTTGAATCGCAATGTGGTATGGCTACTTGTTATAGCAGTTGTAGTGGTCGGTTTGGTGGTCTACTTTGGCTCAAGAGTCGATGACGATGTACTCGACCAAAAACCCGAGGACATTAAAGAGGACGTCAAGGACCGCACAGAAGATTTAGGCAAAGATCTGGAAGACGTAGGGGAAAGGCTGTTTGATGACGGTAAGTATGTCGGTAGGAGCGATGCCGATGATCGCGGCAATTACGGCTACATCGAGCTGACCATTAAAGACGGCAAGATCAAAGAGGCTGATTACACCGAGTATCAAGCACCTAACGAGGAAGATCCTAAAGACGAAGACTATCCTTATAAGTTGGTGTTTGACGCTATCGACAAGCTTGAGGAGGAGCTGGTTAGAGTCCAGGATCCAGATAAAGTGGACGACGTAGCCGGGGCAACCGGCACCAGTGAGAAGTTCCGAGCTGCTGCAAAGAATGCTCTCGAAAAAGCCAGATAACCCTTTGCTCTGCAAAGGGTTCTTTCGTCTTTGCATATATGGAGACATCTGGAAAGAGTGATGGATTTTGGAAAGAGAAAGACCGTTTTTTCGCGCTGTCATACTGCCAAGCGAGGCAGGATGGAAGGTAAAAGATGTTCTTAAAAGGCATTATCACTTTTCCACCAGCCTCATTCGGAATGTTAAAAACCGTGGAGAACTGCGGATAAACAGCCAGACCTCTTACTTCTCCTATGAGGTGAAGGCATGGGATGTGGTGGAGGTGTATTTGGCCGTTGAAACCAAAGTTACTCCGGAGTTTTCCAAGATTGAGGTGGTCTACGAAGACAGCGACGTTTTGGTAGTCAACAAGCCTGCGGGCATGGTCATGCATCCTAGGAAGAGGTACGTTTCAGGGACTTTAGCTAACTACATTGCGGGCCACTTAGTTCAGAAAGGCGAACGTCCTAGCAGCTACTTAGTGAACCGTTTGGATAAGGAGACGTCAGGTTTGGTTCTTGCAGCCAAAAACCCGCTGGCAGCGGTGATTCTGTCAGAAGAGATCGGCGAGATGGAAAAGCATTACCTGGCATTGGTTCACGGAAGAGTTCACAGTGAAGCTGGGGTCATCGATCTGGGCATTGTCGATCCCAAAGAAGGTGTTAGGCGAGAGGTGGGAGAAGACGGCAGAAAAGCCACCACCAAGTACGAAGTCCTGATGCGGTACACCGATCACACTCTAGTAAAAGCAGTTCTACTAAGCGGCAGGACCCACCAGATCAGGGTGCACTTCAGTTCAATAGGACATCCACTTGTGGGAGATGAGGTATACGGTGAGGGAGACGAAGGGCTTGGGCGTACGTTCCTGCACGCTTGTCACATGGCGTTTCCCCATCCCCGGACTGGTACAATCTGCCAGTTTGACGCAGAACTCCCTGTAGAACTTAAAGAATACCTTAACGAGCTCCACAGGTAAAAAAACAGCGGCCCCATCTGGGGCCGCGCCTACTCGTCGTCTTCTTCAAAGAACTCGCGTTCAATCTGTTTTAACCTTGTCAGGGCTATCGCTTCCCTTGCGGTCAGCTCTCCTTGGGCCAGCTTGTGGTAGATCTCCAGCGAATCGCTTAAAGTCTCGGAAATCTGATCTGCCATAATCTGTATCGCCAGCCAGATAGCGATGGGGGAGTGATCGTCATCAGAGAGATCGTCGATCTGTTGTGTTAACTTTTCCAAAATCAAGTTGGTTTCCACTTGTAGCTGTTCTTCCTCTATACCAAAGTATTCCTTGAGGATCCATTTGGGTATCCTGAACCCATCAGGAATCCGACGGTTATAAAGAAAATCAAACACAAGGCATCCCCCTTTCTTGTACTCGGAGACTCACGTTGGACTTCGGAGTACTTCGCCTATTTTAAAATAATCTTCATATACTGTCAAGAAAAAAACCCTGGCTTATGATTACGATTAAACGATTTTTACTGCAGGGAAAATTTAAATGAAATATGCTGGAGACCTTGCTGTTTACGGCTGAAGCTGCTGTCTGAAAGCCGCTCTCGCCGTGTGAGTGACCTTATTATATACTTCTTAATAGTGCTAGATTTACCTTTTTATTCTGCAAAAAGTTAACCTTGGTCGAGATCGTCTTCCGGTCGTCAGGATAATTTATGCCTTACCTGGGAAAAAGGCTACAGCACACCAGGCGGGGCACAGGAGGCATGAAATGAAAAACGAGCTCTTTTTGCCGATGACTCTTAAAGAAGCCCAACAATGGGGCTGGGACAGCCTCGACATCGTGCTTGTGACAGGTGATGCGTATGTTGATCATCCTTCCTTCGGCACCGCACTTCTCGGACGTTATTTGGTTAGTCTCGGCTACAAAGTAGGCGTTATTGCGCAACCGAACTGGCGCGAGAATGAAGATTTTCTAAAGCTTGGGAGACCCAAGCTGTTCTTTGGCGTCACGGCGGGCAACCTAGATTCCATGGTGGCAAACTACACCGCTGCCAATAAGCGGCGCCGAGACGATGCTTATGCTCCGGGCAGAAAAGCGGGCCTTCGGCCCGACCGAGCGACAATCGTCTACAGCAACAAGCTGAAGGAGCTCTTCCCCGATACCCCTATTGTGCTAGGCGGCATTGAAGCTAGTATGCGGCGTATTGCTCACTACGACTACTGGCAAAACTCCGTCCGCAGGTCTATTCTCTTCGATGCCAAAGCAGATCTCCTCGTTTACGGGATGGGAGAGAAGCAGATTGCCGCTATCGCAGAGAACTTCCTTATGGGTCTAGGTGTTGAAGCATGTTTTGGCTTGCGCGGTACCGTACACAAAGAAAAAGACCCATACATCTCCAAAGACACTGTGGTACTGCCGTCTTTTGCAGCTGTTCAAGACAAAAAAGAGTTTGGCAGGGCTTACAAGTTGTTTTACAACGAGCTCGACCCGTTCGAAGGACGAGTCGTAGTCCAGGAGCAGCAGGACGGCTGGTATGCGGTTGTTAATCCTCCGGAAAAGCCCATGACTGCTGAAGAGTTGGACTACATCTACGGGCTACCGTTTCAAAGGAGAGCCCACCCTTCATACGCAGACCAAGGAGGAGTGCCGGCGGTAAAGACCACTCAGTTCAGCATCACAACGCACAGAGGGTGCCCAGGAGAATGCTACTTCTGTTCGCTGGCCCTGCATCAGGGAAGAGTGGTCCAGTCCAGGAGCGAAAAGTCCATTCTTCAGGAGGCAGAAACCATCGCCAGCGATCCGGAGTTTCGGGGAACCATCAGCGATGCCGGAGGACCTTCTGCCAATCTCTACGGAACAACCTGCAAGCTGCAGGCAAGAAGAGGTGTCTGCAAGCACAGGTCCTGTATGACGCCAAAGATCTGCCCCAACTTGGAAATCGATCAACAATCGTATGTAAAGCTCCTGCAGAATATTGCAAAGGTACCGAGCGTAAAGAGAGTGTTTGTTCAATCCGGTGTGCGGTTTGACGCAGCTTTGAAGGATGCAGGCTTCATGAAAGAACTCATCAGAAACCACGTGTCGGGACAGCTAAAAGTTGCCCCCGAACACGTCTCCAGCAGAGTACTGCGCCAGATGAACAAACCGGCTCACCCTGTTTACCAGGAGTTCTGCAGGAAGTACAGCCAAATCTCCCTCGATCTTGGCAAAGAACCTTACGTCATTCCCTATCTGATCTCATCCCATCCAGGAAGCACGCTGAACGACGCCATCGAACTTGCACTGTATATCAAAAAACAGGGCCGGTTCTTCGAACAGGTCCAAGATTTTATCCCTCTTCCCCTCACTGTGTCCGGGACCATGTGGTACACTGGAGAGAATCCATTTACAGGGGAAAAAGTACACATTCCGGATGAAGAGGAGAAGAAGATGCAGAGAGCTCTTCTACAGTTTCAGGATCGCCGAAACTGGCCGCTAGTTCGGAAAGCTCTCAGGAAAGCCAAAAGAGAGGACCTTATCGGAACTGGGAAAAACTGTCTTGTTCCAGGTGAAACAAAGAGCAGTGCAAAAAAACGCTAATGCAGGTAATAAGCGGGACTTCTCGAAATATACAGTGATACTCAAAACTAGGGGGATGAAGCATGAAAAAGCGCTTTGCTATTCTACTCGTAATATTAGCAGTTGCTTTAGGGGTTAACGCAGTCACACTGGAGGTCTGGTGGACCAGACCCAACGAGATTGCTCAAGTGATCAAGGATATGGCCAACGAGTACTTTACGCCTCAAACCGGAATTGAACTAAACTTTACGGCTATGAACTACGACGATCTTTGGAGCAAAGCCATGCTGGCCTTGGCAGCAGGCGACACTCCAGATCTTGCTTCATTTGGTTCGGAGTGGCCGGTAGAGTTCGGCATGCGCGGAGGTTTGGTGGACCTGAGAGCCGAACATCCCGAAGAGTTTGCCGAGATAGAGAAAAAACTCTACCCCGGGCAAATGCGGTCTTTGGAGTTTATGGGAACGGCTTTTGGCATACCTGTAGAGTTCGGATTTGGTCTTACCTATTACAGAACTGATATTTTCGCCGAAAACGGGTGGGAGTATCCTACAACCTGGGACGAAGTCAGAGCTCTCCTGCCAAAGTTCCAAGCGAACGGGATGAACCTTGCTTGTATCAGCCAGTACCTGCTTCCGGACTTCCAGTCGGTCATGACCTTCATTTGGCAGCACGGAGGGGTTTACGTCAACGACGACGGCGTCTCCAGTGGTCTAAACACACCCGAAGCCATCGCCGGCTTCAAGGAACTGATGGAGCTCTTCACAGTTTACAAGATTCCTCAGGCACCTGTACCGATGAACACCTTTGCCTCCGGAGAGTACCCACTGGTTGTCGGTGGCAACTGGAACTACTCCGCAGTTGACCAAGGCTTCCCTCAAATCCGCGGTAAGTGGAGCGTAGGTCTGACCCCCGGAACGGTGCGTTCAGACGGGTTCCTCAGCCACTCTATCTACAACGGTCCGCTGCCAATCGGTATCTTCAAAAACTCCAAGTATCAGAAGGAAGGCTGGGAGTTCATTAAGTGGTTTATGCAAGATGAAGTCCAAGCAGAGTACGGCAGAAGGGTTATGCAGGTCATGCCTTCGGGATTTTTCTTCTCTGCCAACATGAACGTGGCAAGCAAAATCGACTATTTCCCCGAAGACCACGTAAAAGTGATGTATGAACAGTCCTATCACTCAATGGCACCCCGCTACGGGTTGGGTTCTGTAGTGAGCCAACGCCACGTCACCAATGCTGCGATGAGCGTAATCCTCCAAGGAACCGATCCTGAAAAGGCCCTCCTTGAGGCCCACGATTTAGTTCAAGCAGAGATGAAGCGCAAGCAAGTCGAGTTTGCCCGCTTCATCAGCAGACTCAAGTAAACTTCGGTGGAGCGAAGCTCCACCTTTTTTATTTGCCCCCGCCCTATGGAGTTTAGCGTTTTGGTGTTAAAATGTTTTTATAGCTTGTCCAGGGATATACTCATAGTATAGATATTCGACTTGGTAAAAGAGGTGGCTCAGATGGAGCTGATTTACATAATCAGCCCGATTGTTGGGGCAGTTATAGGTTATCTTACAAATTGGATCGCCATTAAAATGCTTTTCCGACCGCTGAAAAAGATCTACATCGGTCCGATAGCACTACCCTTTACTCCGGGCTTGATTCCCAAAGAAAGGCAGAGAATTGCCAGAAGCATTGCAGATGCAGTTGGGCAAAACCTGCTCAGTCCAGATCTTTTGGCAAGCGAAGCGGTTTCTGAGGACAAGCTGCACCTGATCGAAGGGTTTTTGGACAAGAAGCTAATTGACCTGAAAACTAGCGACAAAACTCTTGGTGATGTTTTAGAGCTGCTCGGCGTTACCGACACAGGTCTCGACCGAGTAATTGCTGTTCTTGTGCAAAAGGTAACAGCAAAAGAGTTTGCCGACCAATACATCGACGACCTCACTTCTTGGGTTAAAGGTTTGGGTACAAAGCTTGGAGAAAGCGAGGCTGTAACCGGTACCATCGCCAGTGCTGTGACTAATAGCATTGCCCGTGAAGACCGCAGTCTCAAGGAAGTTCTGCCAGGTGAGGTGCTAGAAAAGGTGCCCTCTTGGACAGACTCCATTTCGCAAAGCATTCTCAAAAGCATCGAGGACTACCTGGAAAAACCTTCTGCCGAAGAACTTTTCAAAAAGCACATCGACGGCTTCCTGGCAAAAGGACCTCTTCGGAACCTCTTGGGTATGCTTCTGGACACTTCTCTGATATCAAGGCAGCTTGTGGGCACCGTTTTGCAGTTGGTAAAAGATCCGGAGACAAAGCTCCAGGTCTTCAGTGCCGTTGAAAGCGGGATAAATGAGTTGCTGGAGAAAAAGCCGCAGGAAGTGCTCGCTGCCTTCGGTGAAGGAGAAGTCGACAAAGCCGTCAGCTCAGGCCTTAAACTTCTCTTTTCCGAAAGGACAGTTGATGCTTTCTGCCGGAGAGAGTATCTAGAAAAACTCATCACTTCTCCAGAAATCGGGGAAAAGATAGCTGTAGCTCTCAAACACGCTGCTACCAAAGCTAAGGGGATGAGGATTCAGAGCATCTACAGACTGTACGGGGATGGGAATTGGCAGGAGCTGAAGAAAAAAGTCCTCTCTGTTTACAAGAAAAAAGCACCTGATCTTCTCGTTAGGGTTTTCAGCGAGTTCAATCTGACAAAAATCATCGAAGACAAGATCAATACCTTCGATCTCTTGGAGCTGGAGAACTTGATCTTTGGCATATCCAAGAGAGAGCTGGGCGCTATAACCTGGCTGGGAGGCCTTTTGGGATTTTTGATGGGACTTCTAACGCCTTTAATCAACGCACTATTACTCTAGAGGATGGTGGACAAGCATGGTAGTAAGAATCGGAGTTGTCGGAGCAGGCTACTGGAGCGAGGAATGCCATGTTCCGGGTCTGAAGCTTGCCGATGAAGCAGAAGTAGTTGCCCTTTCAGGAAGGAGAGTGGAGAATACCAAGTCTCAGGCAGCCAGGCTCTCCATTCCCAAAGTCTACACCGACTACAGAACGATGCTGGAAGAAGAGGAACTTGATGCGATCACCATCACTACCCCCAACAGTACCCACAGGGAGATCGCTCTGGCTGCTTTAGAGAAAGGCCTTTCCGTGTTTTGCGAAAAACCTCTGGCGTTAAACGCAGAGGAAGCAGCGGAAATGGCAGCTGCAGCTGGAAAGCTAGGACTGGTTAATCATGTGGGCTTTACCTTCAGGTTTCTCCAGAGCAGCATCAAAGCTAAGGAACTGCTTGCAGAAGGCTTCCTCGGTCACCTGTTTCACGCACGGCTCTGGGCTGAAAATGATTCAGGCCTTATCGTAAGGCCGCTTGCCTGGCGTGACGACAAGACCCTTGCAGGAACGGGACAGCTGGGGGATATGGGGTCTCACATCTTCGATCTCTTTCGGTATGTAACAGGTGACGAGTTTACTGCAGTTTACGCCCACAGCAGGGCAGTTCAACCCAAGAGAGAAGCCGGCAGCACTGAGGCTTTGGCAACAGTAGATGACTTCAACTCGCTCATGTTTGAAACCGAAAGAGGAGTCTCCGGCATTGCTGTCGCAAGCAGGGTGACCCGAGGGCTTGGAGGTTGGTCTGTAGAGTTTTTTGGCACTAAAGGAGCCATGAGAATCGTCTACTCTAGAGGGTGGAAGGACGAGTTATGGTACGCTCCTCACGGAGAAGAATACCGCCTTATGGCCACAGAAAGCATCATGGGAGATTTTGCCATGCTGCATATGATGGAAGCGTTTGTTGCGGAGATCGCAGGAAGAAAGCCTCTAACTAATGGTATTCCCGCCACCTTTAACGACGGGCTTAGAGCCCAAGAGGTGATCGATGCGGTTTTGCTCTCTGCGGTAAAAGATGCCAAGGTTGCAGTAAGGACAGTGTAGCTTCGTTCTGGCGGAGGCGTTTCAAGAAAGAAGAAAACAAGAATTTTTTGATGGATTTTTGGTGTCTTTGCAGGATTGAGCATTACTTAAGTAAATATATGTAGAGTTGACCAAGATGTAGGAGGAACTGTTTTGAAAAAAGATCTCGTTGCGATCATCGGCTCGATCGATGATCTTACCAAAAGAGCAGAGGAACTGGAAGAGCGTCTCGACAAGCTGGAAAGCCCTGAGCATAGGCAGGAACTTGAAGTGATCAAAAACGAGCTTTCCAAGCTGAAAGCTGATGTTGAAGCCCAGCTGCTTCTGCTCCAGGAAGAACTGGACAGAATCGAAAAAAGTCTGATCTAAAAAGAAGAACACCAGCGCAAGCTGGTGCTCTTTTTTTAGGAGAACAACAAGAGGAAAGAAACGAGGAGGTCTTAGGACCTGAAATTTAGTTTTGTGTCAACTAGGGTGTTTTGGTTGCACTTGTATAGTCGTGTGTTGCAGCGAAAAGTTCAATTGTTCTGGAGGTAAGTTTTGACATTGTTCCCTTGTTGTCCACTACTAGTTTTGTGCAAATCCTTCCAGAAGGGCGTTGTAGTTTGCTTCCATTAACTCCAAGTAGGTCTGTCCTCCCAAAAGGAGGGGAGAAAGGTAGACAATTTTACCTCCTGTTTCCCTAGCCAAAGTGGAAGGGAGAGGAGAAGAAAACTGCTTTTCCGAGACGATGATCTTGACGCCCGACTTTTTCATAAGATCGGCGATGGTCAGAATTCTCCTAGCCGACGGCTCCTGACCGTGGGTCTCTTCACCTCGCGCAACCTCAACGATACCCATCTCTTCAAAAAGGTAGGGGTAGGATGCGGGGTAGGAAACCAACCTTTTGTCTTCGATCTGGGAGAACTTTTCGCTGAATCTGGTGTAAAGCGCATCTAGTTCCCTGATGTACTTTTCGGCATTTTGTTTATAGAAGTCGGCGTTTCCCCCGTCCAAAGCTGCTAGATACTCTGCAAGGTTTTTCACCATCTCTTTGGCATTTGTCAAACTCAACCAAACGTGGGGATTGTAGTCGTGGGAGTGGTCTGAGTGGTCGTGGTCAGCGGCATCTTCTTCTTCGATAATTTGGAGGTTTTCGGATAGGTAGTAAATGGGTAAATTAGGATTAGCTGCACTTCTTAGTAAAGGTTGCAGCCAGCTTTCAAGACCAAGTCCGATTCCCACAAAACCATCAGCACGCTTCAGAGCTAAAGTATCGCTAGGTTTTGGTGAATAGGTGTGAGGAGTTTCCAAACCGGTTACCAGTGTGTGAACTTCCACCTTTTCGTGCCCGACAGCTTTAATCCAGTCTGCAATAACGTTTATCGATGTAACTATTCTTAAATCTGCTAAACTCGCTACACTCAGCGCAGCTATTAGCGCAAGCAGGACAACTTTTTTTAGCATTGTTTTCCTCCTAATTGAAAATCATTTTCATTATAGGACAATTATAGCTGTTATACAAGATCTGGCTATATTTTCCCAGACAGCTAATTATTAAGCAGTCTTGAAGGTAAAAGGACGCTTTGTGACGTATTATATTAGAGGTTGACCAGTACGTAGTAACAAACGTCCTAGTCATTTTATTTTTTTCAAGAGAAGGAGTGTATTACAGCTATGCAATTGTCCAAAAAACTAACCATACTAGTAATGGTTGCACTGCTACTCAGCTCATTGGCCGTTGCCGACACCATCGAAGTCTGGTTAACTGGACACTCAAACGAAGAGTTGAGCATCATCAGAGAGTTGACAGAAAGCAACTTTACCGCTAAAACTGGTATTTCAGTCAACTTCACAGGTCTTTCATGGGCTGATAACGAAAGCCGCTATCTTTTAGCTGCAGCGTCCGGAGAAGCTCCTGACGTAGCCGGCGCAGGCGCACTGTTCCTGCCTGAGCTGGGTCTTAGAGGCGCACTCATCGATCTTTCTACTATGCCCGGCTTCAGTGAGGTTTACAACCGTTCCTATCCCAACTTCTATCGTTCTCTTCAGTACCAGGGTATTACTTTCGGTGTTCCTTATACTGCACAAGTTACCACTGGTTTCCAGAGAAACGACGTTCTCCAGAACTTGGGTATTTCTGAGATTAGAACCTGGGATGAACTGAAACAGGCTTTGCCCAAGATGCAGGCCAACGGTACCACCTTCACCCTGCAGTGGTTCATGACAGATACTCTTTATGCAGACGTCAACATGTTTATGTGGCAGCGTGGTGCTGATGATTACAACCACGATTTGACAAAATCCGGTTACGACGATCCTGAATCAATCATTGCTTTCGCCGATTACACAGAACTCTACACCAAGTACAACATTCCTATGGAGTTCCCTGTATTCCAAGCTTTCACCACTGGTGAGCTGGCTTTAACTCTGGGCTATCCTAACTTCTACATGAATCTAGTTCACGGCGCTCCCCAGATCGAAGGCAAGTGGAGCATGGTGCAGGCACCTGGATACGTTATCGATGGGAAGCTGAACCGCACCACAACAGGTGGAGGTTCTGCCCTCGGTATCTTCGCTTCATCCAAGAAAAAGACACAAGCTTGGGAGTTCATTAAGTGGATTACCTCTGAAGAAACCCAGCTAGAACTGTCTTCACGCATTATGAATCAAATTCAAGGCGCATTGTTCCTGCCTTCTACAAGAGGCTCAGCACTGAAAATCGATATTGCACAAGACTCTGCCGCTGCATACGACAAGGCACTCAACGAAGCTACCAGCTCGGTCTACGGCCTGGTTGCACCAAGACATCGCCGTCGTTACCTGCAGATGGCAGCTCAGAAGACCATCTTGACTGGTGTTGATCCAAAGACAGCTATCCTTGAAGCCGCAGCAGAACACAATGCCGAGATTGCCAGAAAGCAAAAAGAATACGAAAGATATATCAAAGTCCTACTAAGCAACAAGTAAACAATTACTGCAAAGGGAAAGGCACTAGTCAAATGGCTAGTGCCTTTTTTAAATTCGGGAGGTGGTGAGTGAGAAGTTGAGATCTCTGAAACCGCTAGAGTAATTTACAATAACGTGAAAAATGACAAAGGATATTCCAAGAGTAGACAGAATTGCTTCTATATATCCCTAAGTTTTGTAGGAGGTGCTACTATGAAATGGGTGTCTAAAGAAAAGGGTATACTGAAACTATCTCTGGCTGTTCTTATGGTTTTCTCTTTGCTAAGTGTTTTTGCATTAGCAGAGACCATTGAGGTGTGGTTAACCGGGCATAGTAACGAGGAAATGAGGATAATTCGCGACCTCACCGACGAACTTTTCACCCCTCGTACCGGTATTGAAGTGGAGTACACTCTGCTTTCATGGGCTGACAACGAGAACAGATTCCTCCTTGCCGCAGCTTCCGGGGATGCTCCGGATGTAGGCGCCTCGGGAGCACTGTTCCTTCCTGAACTAGGTCTTAGAGGTGCTCTCATCGACCTCAGGACGTTCCCAGATTTCGAAGAGGTCTACAGCAGAAGTTATCCCAACTTCTACCGTTCATTGACGTATCAAGGTGTGGTTTTTGGTATTCCGTACACCGCAAACGTCACTACAGCTTTCCAGAGAACCGATATCCTCCAGAGCATTGGTGTAGATGAAGTAAGAACATGGGACGAGTTGAAAACCATACTGCCAAAACTTCAAGCTAACAACTCCAACTTCGCTTTGCAGTGGTTCATGACCGAAACCCTGTATGCCGATGTCAACATGTTTATGTGGCAGAGGGGTGCAGACGACTACAGCAAAGATCTGACAAAATCCGGTTATGACGATCCCGAAGCGATTCATGCATTCACCGATTATGTAGAGCTTTACACTAAATACAACATCCCTAAAGATATTCCAGTGTTCCAGGCATTTACCACTGGAGAACTGGCAATTGCACTGAGCTATCCTTACTTCTACATGTCTCTGCTCCACGGTGCTCCGCAGATTCAAGGTAAATGGACCATGGTCCAGGCGCCTGGATACGTCATCGATGGTCAGTTGAACCGGACAACAACCGGTGGTGGCAACTCGTTGGGTATCTTCAACTCTTCGAAGAAGAAGCAGCAGGCCTGGGAGTTCATCAAATGGATTACCTCTGAAGAGGTTCAGCTGGCCATTTCCAACCGTGTTATGGCTCAGATCCAGGGTGCGATGTTCCTGCCGTCCAACAGAGGTGCTGCTTTGAAACTGGACGTCGACCCTGTAGTGGCATCTTCTTGGGATAAAGCCCTTCACGAGGCTACCAGCTCCGTCTACGGTTTGGTGGCTCCAAGACACCGCAGGCGCTACTTGCAGATGGCAGCTCAAAAGAGCATCTTGATGGGCGTTGATCCTGAGACCGCAATGCGCGAGGCCGCAGATGAGCACAACTCCGAGATTGCCAGAAAGCAAAAAGAGTACGACAGATACATTAAGCAGCTTCTGGGCAAGTAATAATCTGTTCACCAAGGTGCCGGGAAGGCCCGGCACCTTTTTTTCTACTGTGCTCCAGATAAGGAAACAGAAGGAGAAGAGAAGATTTAGAAGAATCTATTAAGGGGTTTTGATTTCGAAACGGAGGGATGTTTTGTGAAGAAAACGCTAATTCTTGCTCTTGTCCTCATACTTAGTGTTTTATCACTTGCCAAGCCTCTGGAGGTTTGGCTAACAGGACTTACCAACGAGGAACTGAGCATCTTTAGAGAGATAGCAACAGATTACACAAAGCAGTACGGAGTGGAAGTTGTTTTTACCAATCTCAGCTGGTCCGACTTTGAAAACCGTTTCATTCTTGCAGCTGCCTCTGGCGAAGCTCCTGATATTGGCGGTATGGGCCCACTCTTTGCTCCGGAGCTCGGTCTTAGAGGTGCCGTTATCGATCTTAAGGCAACGTTCCCCGACTTCGATGAGGTAGTTGCCAACTTGCCTCCAGGCTTTTTTACCGCCCTCACCTACAAAGGAGCGGTGTTTGGCATTCCGTACAATGCCAACATTACTGTGGCATTCCAAAGAAACGATATCCTCAACGATCTTGGCATATCCTCCATAAACACATGGGAGGAAATGAAAAAGGTACTCCCCAAGGCTCAAGCTCAAGGCAGCAATATGGCACTGCAGTTTGGCCTCACGGAAAACGTTTACGCAGATTTGAACATGTTCATGTGGCAAAGAGGCGCTGACGATTACACCCCTGATCTGTCGCGTTCGGGGTTCGATACTCCAGAGTCAATCGCAGCTTTTAAAGAGTATGTCAGCTTTTATGTAGACTACCATATCCCCAAAGAGATTCCGTTCTTCCAAGCGTTTAGCACCGGAGAACTCTTCTACATGCTGCAGTATCAGAATATGTACACCAATCTGAAGATCGCAGCACCGCAAATCGCAGGCAAGTGGAGCATGGTACAGGTCCCCGGAACCTACCAAGGAGATACCCTGGTAAGATCTGCATCTGCAGGAGGTGCAGCGCTCACCATCTTCAAGACTTCCAAGATGAAGAATGAAGCTTGGAACTTCATTAAATGGATCACATCACCAAGAATCCAAGCGGAGTTTTCTATCAGGGTTATGAACCAGATTCCCGGTTCGATCTTCATTCCCGCAAACCGCGAAGCAGTGCTGAACATCGATATGCCCAAAGAAGATCTAGAACTTCTTTTGAAGGCTGCTGACGAAGGCAAGATTTCAACCTACGGTCTCGTTGCTCCAAGGCTCCGCCGCCGCTACCTGCAGTTTGCAGCGCAGAAAGCCATTCTCCAAGGAGAAGATCCGGAGAAGGCTATCCGAGAAGCTGCAGACGAGCATAACACAGAAATCAAGAAAAAAGAGGTTGAGTACGCCAGGTTCATCGCGAACCTCTTGAAAGAACAGGGGAAATAGACGATTAAAGGGCTAACCTTTACGGTTAGCCCTAGTTTTTTACTCAGTTTCTATTGCAGGCAGTTCTTTAAGAGTGAGGAGATACCAGCCGGCCTCTGATGAATACCAAGGCCAGGGGAAGCCCATGCTGCCGTAGGTGAGTTCAACTGCGTTGATATAGGTTTGAACTCGTTCCAGATCGCCAGCTTTGAGTCCGGCGTAGACCATCATAGTCCAGGGAAAGCTTGATGGATGCTGCAGCAGTACCCACTTAGGGAACTTTTCGTTGAAGTTCTTCCAGATGATCTCAGTCTGCTCCAGAGTGGTAAATTCCAATGCCACTGCCATGAGCTGTGCGGTCATATCGGGGTAGAAGACGGTAGTATCCGAGCCAAACAGCCTGCCTACCTCGTCTTTGGCATATGCAAAGGCTGATCCCTTCCAAAACTTCTGCAGGCTATCGTAAATCTTAGCTGCATCTGCAGTTGCTTTTTTCGCGTCGTCTGTCCTAGCAAACACATGCTCTAGGAGGTATGCCCAGTCTTTCAACCCCTGCCAGACTTCGACGTTGTCCATCAGGTACTTGATCCGGTAGTTGTCCTTGGCGTATGTCAGACCGTCTTTGGGATCCATGGTGGCGTAGATAGCACTGGCAACAAGGTCCAAAGCAGGTTCGAGTTCTTTAAGGAAAGCGGAATCGTTTGTGGCATCGAAGTAGCGGCGCATCAAGGTCAGAAATGTTGCAGCGTAAGAGTCGGACGAGTCGTAGTCCTCAGTAGGCTTGACCTCGCCTCCTGCTACAACGGTGTAGTCGTAGATGCTACCTCTTACCCCGAGCTTGTCTGGGTCGTTGATGTGTTCAACATACCACATGGCCCACTTTTTCACCACATCGGTGTAGTCGGGATTGTCTACTACAGCCCAGAGTGCGATGTTGTTAAAATACGGATTGATCCTGGCATCGGTTGGTGCCATAGTAAGGTACCCTGCATCTTTCTGCAGGCTCTTCACATACAGCTCCTGGGCTTCAATCGCTCCTTCTGGGACAAATGCGGCAGTGTGGGTGGGGAAGACTACAAGCAAGATAAGAATGAGTCCAATAAAGGCAAACATCGGGCATCCTCCTTTTTCAGTGTTTTGCCGGTCACCTGCTTGGTTCAAGCTTCAGCTTCTTTACGGGAAGCAGCAGTTTTTTGTGGCCGAGCTATAACAAAGCCCATGGCAAGCAGAATAATCACTATACCTACGGCTTTGTTCCAGGTGATAGGCTCGCTCAAGAAGATCCATGCAAGAATCGATGCAAAGACTGGTTTGACAAAGAAGACGCTGGATCCTGCTGTGGTGTCCAGATGGGAAAGACCTGTAAAATAAGCAAAGTAGGCCAGCCCAGTTACAAACACGCCTAAGTACAGAAGTCTCAGCCAGTTATCACCGGCAACCTGCCAGAGAGGCTCGCTTTTTAGGGCTAGTAAACTCCAGTTGATGATACCACCTGCGGTAAAGGAAAAGCTGTTTACCACAAGACTTCCGAGACGCATGGTGAGGTCTTTACCGGCTACTGTATAAAGTCCGAACAAAACCGCTGCGCTAAGGGCTAGAAGTGGTCCGACTATGTTAGACGCTTCGAAACTTCCGGTAACGAAAATTGAACCAATGACGCCCAAAAACAGACCAAAGACTTGAGACCTGCTCGGTTTCTCCCTGAGGAGCAGGGAAGAGAAGATGGCAACAACAAGAGGGTTTGTGCTGAAAAGGATAGCAGACGTGGATGCAGGCGCAAATTTGAAACTCAGCTGCAGGAGGTTCATGGAGAGCACCGCATTCAGAAGGCCGAGCACCAGCAGGCGAAAGAAGTCTTTTTGCGTCAGCTTCACATCGTGCTTTTTCATGTAAGACAGAGCGAAGGGAAGGAGTACCAAGCCGCCCAGAAGAAACCGGAAAGCATTCACAAACATCGTCGTGGTAGAGCTTGTCAGAGTGTGCCCCACAATTTCGTAGGTGCTAAAGAGAAAGATCGTTAGAAGTAGCCACATATACCCTTGCACTTTTTTTGTCACGTCCGATCACCTTTCTGTAGTATTATTAAGATAAACTTTTGTCTCGGGATTTTTGTAGGAATTAAGCTTTTGTGGAAGAATAATGCAAATGGAGGTGCTTTTGATGCGTTTTGAAAATGAGGGTGGAAAAGCAACCTTTAATGGTAAGGAGATAAAAAATCCATTTGTCAGATTGCTTTTCGGCATCGTCTGCGTACTGGTCTCAGCTCTTATTCTATCAGTTATTTTGGCCGTGCTGCTACCTGTTTTCGGTAGATCAATCGATTTGACGGTGCTTCACTACATTGCTCTTGTCCTTGGCGTCTTGGTGATCATTCCCACCATCCTTGCGGGAAGTCTGGTAACGGGAATCGTATCCGGCTCTATAGAGTTGTTTTCATCGAGCAAGTCCAAAGAGAAAAAGCAAACAGACGTAAAGAAGAAGAAGTAGCCTGGAGTTTGCAGGTTTCAGACTCTTTCTGCCAAGACACTAACAAGTCCCATGCGCTTTTCAGCCATGGGTTTTTTTTATGGCCAAGCAGGTGATAAACACTACAAAATTAGTACATCTGTCACAGAGACTTCTAGCACTAGATACCTCTTTCCTACGTAATGTATAGGGAACCAGAAAAGAGGTGGATTTCATGTCTCAAAGCAAAGAAACGAAGTATACCGTGAAAAGAGGCGACACCCTTAAGTCAATCGCCTTAGAAAACAATCTTACCGTAGAAGCCATCTTAAACGCCAATCCAGATATTGCCGACCCCGAAGACCTGAGATCAGGTCAAAGCATAGTTCTGCCACTTTTAAACACCAGTGGCTACTCTTCTGGTGATTATTACACTGTCAAGGTGGGAGATACTTTGGAATCTATAGCAAAGGAACACGGAACTGCGGTCGATGCCATCCTGCTGAAGAACCCCAAGCTGATTGACACAGACTCAGTAGAGGCAGGAGAAACTATAGAGATTCCCAAGGCTCACGCATCGCAGATTCCTCCTCCGCCTGCAACCTGCAGCGGACGCTATTATACGGTTGTAGCAGGCGACAGCCTTTACCTCATCGCTCAAAGAAACAATATAACCCTGGATGCACTGCTTGCCGCCAATCCCCAGATCACAGATCCTGCGCGGATCTCGGTAGGTCAAGTGATCTGCGTTCCAGGGACTATACCTTCATGCGAAGGAACCCTATACACTATCAGAGCTGGAGACACTCTGTTTAGTCTGGCGCAAAGATACAACACTACTGTAGATGCAATTATTCGGGCAAACCCCGGCATTGATCCAAACAATTTACGTATAGGTCAGGTAATATGCATCCCATCTAGCACTCCAGGACCGGTTCCCTGCCCGGGCGGGACTCTCTACACTATAAGAGCTGGAGACACTCTGTTCGCACTGGCCCAGAGGTACAACACTACGGTAGATGCTATTCTCAGAGCCAATCCTGGAATTGACCCAAACAACCTTCGCGTTGGTCAGATCATCTGTATACCCGGTACAGGACCGGTACCTTGCCCAGGAGGAACCCTCTATACCATCAGGGCAGGGGATACTCTGTTCAGCCTTGCACAGAGATTCAACGTCACAGTAGATGCGATTATCCAGGCAAATCCGGGCATTGATCCAAATAACTTACGTGTCGGTCAGGTCATCTGCATACCAGGCACAGGACCGGTGCCCTGCCCAGGAGGCACTCTTTATACCATTAGAGCAGGAGACACCCTGTTCAGCCTTGCGCAGAGATTCAACGTCACGGTAGATGCAGTTTTGCGGGCAAATCCGGGCATTGATCCAAACAACCTGCGTATAGGTCAGGAGATCTGCATTCCTGCAGCGACACTTGAAATCGAAAGCAGAATGGAGTGTCCCGGCACCATCTATACTATCAGGCAGGGCGACAGCCTCTACCAACTGGCCATCCGTTACAACACCACTGTGGACCGGATCATGCGGTTTAACCCTGGTATTGATCCCAACAACCTCCAGATTGGGCAGAGAATCTGCATACCAACGGGAACACACGATGTCTCCGGCAAGAGATGTCAGGTACTGATGCGGACCAGTTCGGCACCTAGAGCTGAAGGTTTCGGCATCTATGACTTCGACTGCAACAACGTCTCAGCTCTAGCCATCGATCTTCCGGATCCTGAAGGTTGCGGAGGCAGAGTCTACAAGATGTTCGTGCGGGAGAGAAATACTCATCACTGGCATTCAGCAACAATGTACGCATCGCCCGATGGCATTTGGGTAGGTATTGTAAGGCTGCCTCGTACCTTAGACATGTACGACTTGGTACAGATATCTGCAGAATCTAGAGAATCTACATCGCCTATCGGTGTGGTTGTTTTAAGGGGAGACATCTCCAAGGCATAAAAAAGGGGAGCCTGACCGGCTCCCCTGGTTTTTATCTGTTAATACTGTACTGGAACGTAGCTGTAGTTTGAAGCAAAGTGCCTGAACATTAACAGGATGCCTAGAACTCTCTCCAGCTCCAAGGTTACTCTCTTACCGGGTGCGCCGAGGTTTCCTGCTTCTTTAATGAGGTTTTGCATTTCGCTGATTTCTTTCCTCAGTGCAGCCTCTTCTTCTGCGTTTGGCTCCTGGAGGTTTCTGTCCGGCCAGGAACGCAGGTCTAAGTTCTTGATTGAATCTGCCTTAGCATGCAGCATCTCCTGCCAGGTGGAGATGGTCAGATCGTCCAAGCCCGAAATGCTCTTTGTCAGTTCAAGGCGCAAGGCCAGGTCTTCCAGAATCAGCGCTGCTGAAGTTTGGGGATCATCTATGGTGTTCTTAGCAGGACTGCGGTAAGGTCCTTTTTTCAGATACTCTTCTTTGTCTGGTCCAAGGTGAATAGCGGAAAAGCTGACCTGTCCCACAAAAGGCTGACCGCGCGAGGCTTCAATTTGCCTGAGGTACTCTTTGTTGTCGAAGTTGTACAAGCCCATTCCGGGATAGGTTAGAGCTTGGTTGTTGATGTGGTCTGCGTCATTTTTGATGTGCATTGAGAACTCTTCTGCAGTGTACGTGTAGCACATTAGAAGCAGTGAGTGGAGGTACCTGTTGTTTGTCCAGTGCTTGTGATCTTGAGCCAGTTCGTACTTGCCCCAGCTGTGAGGGGACTGCACGTCGGCTGAGATCAGAACCTTGGGGTTAACCTCTTGCACTTCTTTAACTACTCTGTCCACAAAGCTGCTCACAAACTGGGCTTTGAACTCCCAGAACTGGGTGTAGAAGCGGGAGTTTTCTGTTATTTCATGAGGCTTGAAGCCGTTGAAAGCTTCCCAGATGCTGCTGATGTAGTCGCCGTAGCCAAAGCCCGTGCTGAAGCGGATGTAGTCCAGGTTGATACCGTCAACACCGTACGAAGCGATCTCCTTGATCAGCTCAACTAGAGTGTCTCTGGTCGGAGGATACGCTGGGGATAGGAATGCCTGACCGTAGATGTTGACGAACTTGCCGTCGATATCGCGGTCAAAAGCATTGAGGTCGTCTAGGAACTGATCCCATCCTGTGTCCATGCCAAACAACACTACCAGGGGTTGGAGATGCATCCCGCGGGCGTGGGCTTCCTCAACCAAATCCTGAAGAAGATTGCCTCTGTAGAAAACATAGTAGTGATCGTGCTGAGGAACAACTTTGCTGGGATAAACAGCTTTGAAGTTGTTAAAGACATCGGGGATAATCACGTTGAAGTTCATGGACTGCAGCCAATCCATCATGTTGGCAACATCTTCCCTCGAGCGGAGCTTGGCCATATAGATATTATCGATCCAGATGGCTCTAGTTTCGTTATTCAGCGATTCGAAAGTCAGGAGAAACGTCTCCTCAATGAGACTGTCGAACTCGGCTTTAGCCTCGTTTAATGCGGAACCCTTTAGCTCTCCTGAGTTGATGGCCTCCTCCAGAGAAGTAAGCTTTTCAATATTGGCATAGATCTGATCGTAATCTAGAATATCCAAATTTGCTTCCCGCTGTTTGAGTCTGCTTTTTAATTGAGTAAAGGTAACAGGAGCAGCGGACACGAAGGTCGAAAGAACTAATAATAATACAATGCCCAAAGACAAGAACTTTCTACTCACCGAAATTCACCCTCATTCTCTTCCCTAAAAAGGGGTTAGTTTATGCTTATTTAATACAACAGAGGACATGCCTAGACCTTTAGACTTTGGTAAAACCGATAAATATGCATATTAATCGGCGTATATCATGATTCGCAAAGGCTCTGCTAAAGTATTGTGTTGAGGTGAAGGAAGATGCAAAGGAAGATCATTGTCGGACTTATCCTGCTTATCTTGTCTGTAAACTGCCTAGCTAGCTTCAGCGTAGGTTTTCGGGTTGTGCTTAGCGGAGGTGTTCTGCCCACCCTAGTTCTGCGCTATGAGCACCAGTCGGGACACGGAGTTGAACTTAGCGCAGGTGCTATGTTCAATCCTAGAACTAAGTTTATCGTTCGGGGAGAACTGGGCTACACCTATAGATACAACAACATTCTTGTAGGGTTTGGCAGGGGTATTACCAGACACGGTGCACACGGCATACCGATTTTCGACGACCACATCAAGATCAGCTACAACGGGCCGGTCAAAGCGGTGGTTGTGGATGTCGGCGGTACCCTATCTCTAGGGACTACAGGGCAGGGTCTTGCACTGTGGGGAGGTATAAATAAACAGTGGAATCTTTAGGAAAACCCTTTTCAACCTGGAAAGAATGAGTTATTATGTACTCCGTAGGCATTAACCCTCATATACGCATTATGCATTCCGACTGCATACTTTTACAAAAATATGCAACAAATCCTTGACATACATCCAACCCGACAGTATAATTATACAAAAAGGCACGTATTGAAAGGGGATTTATACAGTTGAAGAAATCGTTGTTAGCAGTGTCAATGGCGTTGGTACTAGTAGTAGGCGTTTTTGCAGAAACTTGGGTAGTCGCAGGTGACTTCACCTTCCCACCGTTTACTTGGGATGAAACCGGTAAAGGCGACTACATGGGCTATGAAATCGACCTTGCCAAAGCTCTAGCAGAAGAGATGGGCGTTGAGCTCAAGTTGGTCAACGCTGCTTGGTCCGGTCTGATTCCTGGCTTGAACAATGGCAACTACGATTCGCTGATTACCGCCATGACCATTACCGAAGAGAGAATGCAGGCTGTGGACTTCTCCACTCCTTACATCAGCGTAGGTCTTGTGGTGGTTGCAAAGCAAAACAACAACAGCATCAATTCTCTCGATGATCTGAAAGGCAAAACAGTGGCTGTTCAGATCGGTACCACCGGCGACTTGGCAGCGACTGAGATGAACGGTATCAAGCAGATTCTCCGCTATGAAACCGCTCCTGAAGCTTTCCAAGCCGTAATTAATGGAATAGCCGACGCGTCTGTTATGGACGGACCTGTTGCCAGGGATTTCATCCGTCAGCAGCCCAAGCTGCTTAAGGTTGTAGTTCCCGAGTTCACCGAGGAGCTCTACGGAGTTGTGGTGAAGAAGGGTAACAAGGCCCTCTTGGATAAGATCAACGATGCCCTGAAGGCACTTGAAGAAAAGGGTGTTTTGGATAAGATCTACAATGATTGGTTTGGTGTATCTGAATAACTATAGAGACCTAAGACCATCATTCAGACCGTCGCCTCAGGCGGCGGTCTGATACTTGTCTAAAACTGAAGTAAGAAGGAGGGAAAAAATGGTACTCAAAAACTGGTTCACGTACGTTTGGGGTAAGATGCCCATTTTGCTCGAAGGCACCCTGCTTACAATCCAACTTACAGCAATCGCGGTAGGCTTTGGTTTCATCATTGGTACTTTTGTAGGTATGGGAAGGATTTCCAAGAACAAGATCATCAAGTCCATCTGCGCAGTGTACATCGATTTTATCAGGGGAACGCCGCTGCTTGTGCAGATTCTCATCGTCTACATGGGATTGCCCCAGGTAATCGGGCGGGCGATTCCTGCAAAGATGGCTGCGATCATCTCGCTTTCTATCAACAGCGGGGCGTATGTAGCAGAGATCGTTCGTGCCGGAATCCAATCTATCGATAAAGGGCAAACTGAAGCGGCAAGATCGCTGGGAATGACTCACGCACAGACTATGGCTTACATCATCCTACCTCAGGCGGTCAAGCGAATCATCCCTCCTTTAGGTAACGAGTTTATTGCTATGCTTAAAGACTCGTCTCTGGTTAGCGTCATTGCCTTAGAAGAACTGATGCGTAAAGCACAACTCATCTACACCAGAGACTACAGGCCGTTGGATATTCTCATTGCCGCATCGATCATTTACTTAGTTATGACGTTTAGTATTTCGAAGCTGGTAAGCTTCTTAGAGAGGAGGCTCGGAACCAATGACAAGTAACGTAGCTGTCGAAACGGTGGATCTGAAAAAGAACTTTGGCAGTCTGGAGGTCTTAAAAGGGATCTCACTTACCGTCAAGAAAAAGGAAGTGGTCTGCGTCATTGGGCCATCTGGTTCCGGGAAAAGCACCTTTCTCAGGTGTCTGAATCTCCTCGAGAAACCAACTTCCGGTTCTGTTTTTATCGACGGAGTTGACATTACTTCAAAAGATTGCGATATCGACAGTGTTCGCGCCAACATGGGTATGGTTTTTCAAAACTTTAACTTGTTCCCCCACAGAAGAGTACTGGATAACATCATCTTGGCACCGATGAAGGTGAAAAAGCTTCAGAGAGATGAGGCAGAGGAGATCGCCATCAATCTCTTAGCGAAAGTAGGCTTGAAAGACAAAGCCAAGAGCTATCCCGATGAGCTGTCGGGAGGACAAAAACAGAGGGTCGCAATTGCTAGGGCACTGGCAATGCAGCCGGAAGTAATGCTCTTTGACGAGCCTACCTCGGCTTTGGACCCCGAGATGATCGGAGAGGTTCTCGAAGTTATGAAAGCCCTGGCCTTTGATGGCATGACCATGATCGTAGTAACACATGAAATGGGTTTTGCCAAAGAGGTTTCCGATAGGGTGCTTTTTATGGACGAAGGACTGGTTCTTGAAGACGACACGCCGCAGAACATCTTCAACAATCCCCAAAATCCCAGAACTCAGGCGTTTCTATCGAAAGTGCTATGAGTAAATCTAAAGCTCAGCTTTCGCTGGTTTTCATTTCCATTGTTTGGGGATTAAGTTTTCTGGTCCTCAGCGACGGGGTAGAGTTTTTGGCACCAGAAACGCTGCTTTTTTGGCGGTTCCTTACCTCCGCAGCAGTACTATTTCTCATCAAGAAGGTCACCAAAAACAAAAAGAAACTCCCCTGGAAGGAAGGCCTTATCGCTGGGGTTCTTTTTGCCGTCGGCTATCTCAGTCAGACCCAGGGCATACTCTACACCAGTCCATCTGTAGCAGCATTTTTAACTGGTCTATTAGTTGTTTTTACACCGATATTCGAGGGCATCGTTCGCCGCAAAGCTCCTAGGATCAATGTCTGGATCAGCAGCTTCCTGGCTCTCTTTGGGACCTATCTTTTGGTTAATGGCGGAGCGGAAGCAGAGCTCATCGGCGTTATCTTGCAGATCACCTGTGCGGTGTTTTTTGCTCTCCACGTAGTTTATATCGGCTCGAAGCCCAACGTGGATCCAATCGGTTTTGTTACCGTACAATCGCTTTTTGTAGCAGCGGTCTGTTTGGTTTTGGCAGGCTTCAACGGGACTCTGATGCTACCGGGCAAGGGCATAAGCGCGGTGTTGTATTTGGGAATCCTGGCATCAGCATTGGGACTCACCGTCCAGGTAAAAGCACAGAAGGTCATTCCGCCAAGCGAGGCCAGCATCATTTTTGCTTTGGAGCCGGTCTTTGCAACGCTTTTTTCTGCATTGATCCTCAGCGAAAGAATCACGCTGCCGTCGTTTATCGGAATGATTCTGATCTTCAGTGCTACCATCATCGTTGATCTCAACGGCAAGTTGCGCAAACGCGGTGAAGTGAAAAAAGCGACATAGACATATTTCATTAGACAAATGCTTCTTAGTATGTAAAAAAAGCTGGCTTTCGCCAGCTTTTTTGCTTGATCGGGTTTATTACATATCTTGCTTTTAGTTGCCTAAGGTTGCCAGCAACCTGGAGTACTCACGCTGTCTTCTTGCCATTTCTTCGTTCATTTCTTTTGCTGCTTCCAAAACCGCTTCTTTAGGATCTACGTTCTGGAGAACGGACTTGTCGATAGCAAAGGTTACATAGCGGTACAGAACGTTGACGTTGATGGCATACGGTACGGGCTCTGAATGGGTGAGCTGACCGAAGATTGCAGCTTTGGCGTCTTCACCGATCTCTACTTTTTGCAGAGCGTTCTTATTTGCTGGCAGCCACATGCTTCCTGGAACCTGTTGCAAAATGGCATTGGACACCTTGGTTTGAATTTCTTCAGAAGAGAACCACTTAATGAACTCCCAAGCTTCCTCAGGGTTTTTGGCGTATGGGGAAATGCCCATTACGCTGGAGCTGACATACGAACCGTGGTGGATGGAGCCGTCTTCCTGGATCGTGCCGGGAACTAGATCCATGACCCATTTACCTCTAAGTTCTGGAGCGTGTTGTAGAAGGTTGGGGTACAACCACAGACCGTCTGTCAACATCAGCCACTCGCCTGTGGTGAATGGAGTGAGACCAGCACCTGCAAGCGGGAAGTTGTGGTCTTTGAACAAGCTGATATACTCTTGGAAACCTTTGATGGACTCGGGTTTGTCCAGAGCACTGGAGAAACCGTCCGGATTGAAGAACTGACCGCCATTTTGGGTGATAAGGGTGTAGGCGCCCCACATGGAGTCGTACTGAACAGAACCGTAGTAGAGACCGAAGACGTGTCCTTGAGCGAGTGCCTTTGGCTGCCACTGTTTGATGTCATCCCAGGTCTTTGGAACGCTCATGCCTAAGTCAGTTAGGATATCTGCGCGGTAGGCTGCAGTGATGGCACCGATGGAAACGGGAACCCCGAATCTTGTGCCCTTAAAGGAGAACGGACCCATGAGAGAACCGAAGATTTGGGCTTCCTTTTCCTTGAACTCTTCGGGCTTGAACTTGGCAAGGTCCATCAACCCGCCGCGAATACCAAAGTCCACAGTCTCAGTACCTAAAACGAAGATGTCTGGAGTATCACGGCTTGCTAGAGCAAGCAGGTACCTGTTGTAGTAATCAGACCAGCTCAAAACTTGAATATTGACATCGACGCCGGTTTTTGCCACAAAATCGGCATCAATGATGTTTTGAGCCACAGCTTTAAATTCATTAGTCCAGCCAACATACCAGATCTCTAAAGTTTTTGCCTGGGCAAAACAGGCAATCAACATAACGATTGTTAGACTCAAAAGGAGTCTTTTTTTGAGCATTAAATAACGCCTCCTAAAGATGTGATGATGAAAGATGATTAAAACCATACAAGTACTTCTTTACTAACCTCTTTTTTCCTTCGGGAAACGGACGACTCATCCCATCAAATGTTTGTCTGGAGGACTTTCCGGGAAAAGACAGAAATACGTGAGTATTAAATTTGATGGAGGCCCTAGCAATGGAAAGCATCAGACACGAATTTTTACAACTGGCAAAAGACTTAGGTGCGGTAGACGCAGTGATCTTTGAACTGGATGACATTGTCTTTGACCCGAGGACCTTGGTGAAATGTATGTACGGTTGCGCAGACTGGGGGAAAAGGCATACCTGTCCGTCGAGGCCCGGATCATTAAAACCTTGGGAGTACGAGCAGATTTTCAAGAGGTACAGTTGGGGGCTCATCGTTCACACTCACGATCTCAAACTCAGCCAGGAAATATCGTACAAACTCGAAAGCGCGGCCTTTGTCCGGGGCTACTATTTCGCTTTTTCTCTCAGCGACTGCGCCCTGTGCAAAGAGTGCACTGCAGGATTTGGCAAGGACTGCGTGCACCCCAAAAAAGCCAGGCCGGCTTTTCACAGCGTGGGCATCGACGTGTTCAAGACGGTGCGCAAGTTTGGCCTGCCTCTTGAGACTTTGAAGGATGAAACTGAGCAGCAGAATTGGTACTCTGCGGTGTTTATCGAGTAAAACTCCCAAGGGCACAAAGTCTTGTTCAAGATGAGTAGAAGATTTTTTACAAACCACAACTTAGAATAAGTTCGGAGGTAGTGATTTGCTTAAGCTGTTAAATGGATTGGACAAAAGGACGGTAGAGTTTATCCGATTGAAACTCCAAGACTCAAACTTGGAGATCATCTCCATTGCCGACAACTTTACGCGCGGCATCGTGGAGTTTTTCGGACTGAGAAGAAGTGTTCGCGACCTCCTGCTGGGAGTAGACCCCTGGACCGGTCACATCTGGCCTAGCAAGCATTACAAGGAGCTGTTTTTCGACCCTGGACACTCTCCTGGGGACGTAAAGTTCCTGTGGGAGTTCATGAAACACAACTTCCTTCCTGCTCTTGGCAAAGCTTACAGGCTTACCGGCGATGCGAGCTACGCAAAGTCTGGGGTAGAGTTCATTAAAGAATGGTTGAAGAGCGTTGAGGATGAAAGGGGAGCCAGTTGGGCAGGACACCCTCACATCTGCCAGCGTATCACTAACTGGCTGTTTTTCTTTGAACTTATTGAGGGTTCAGAGGCAGTGGGCATTAGTGAAAAGCAGGAGATCGACAGCTATCTCAACAAACAGTGGCGGCTTCTGGAAAAAGAGTACGAAAGGCCGGCAAACAACCACAGGTTGATCTCCATATGCTTTGTGATCATGGGCAGGCTGTACAACAACTCAGCTTCCGATTTGGAGTTTTGGCTCGGTGAGCTGAAGAGTACCACCGAAACTCTCTTTTTGCCCGATGGAGGCTTTTCCGAGCAGAGCACCAGCTACCATCGATTCTCGTTAGAGAGTCTGCTTCTTGCGTCCCAAGGGTTAAAAAACGCAGGTTATGAGATCCCCAGCTGGCTGCAGGATGCGGTAGAACGCAGTCTTGTGTATTTCGATGCAGTCCTTGAGCCTAGCGGACAGCCTCCTGTTTTCGGCGACAACTCCGATGAGATCTTTATCGTTAGGGAGTGGCCCGAGAAGTTCTGGGATATGGAGTACCTCTTTGCCTTTGGAAGATCGCTGGGCTTTAATGTTAGAAAGCCTTGGATCACTCCACCGTCACTGTTTTGGATTATCGGACTGGGAAAAGTTGAACCCGGTGGCAAACCAGAACAGCCCCTCCAAGCAGCCTTTCCCGATTCTGGGCATTTTGTTCTACGAGACGGCGAAGGGTCGTATGTCTTCTTTAGAGCGGGCAGCTTTGGCCTGCACATTCCCGGCGAAACCTGGTGGGCTCACAGCCACTCGGACCAGCTCGGTCTTGTTGCTTACCTAGAGGGGATCGAAATCCTCACAGACCCCGGAACTTACCGCTACAACGAAAACGATTTCGAGCGGATGATCATGAAAGACGAAAGCTTTCATTCCACAGTGATGATCAAAGGAGTAAAACAAGCTAAATACAGCAGCTCATTTATTTATAAGGACGCTCTTGATGCCAAGGGAACGCTAGAAGACCGGGTCATCTCGGGAGTTCTCGAGACGGAAGATTTTCGTATCCAGCGGGAGGTTCAGCTTGAAGATCGTAAGCTGGTGATTACCGACAGGATTCTGGCAAGACCTGGAAGCGAAGCGGAGTGGTACTTTGCCCTCAGTCCAAATCTCAGCCCCGTGGAACTGGAACCGGGGAAAGTGGTTCTACAGGAGATTGGTTCTCTAAAGAAGGTGACGCTAAGCATATCGGAAGAAGTCTCTCTAGAGGTTCTTCCAGGCTACGTCTCCTACCTGTACAATCGAGCTCTTCCCAGTCAGAGACTGCACTTTGGGCTTAAGGTAGATGGCGTAAAGGTTGTAAAGTTTGTTTTTGCAGTTTCTTAAGACATAAAAAGCAGTGGGACAACCACTGCTTTTTTATACCTCCTGAAGGACGCTGAGGTTTTTGGCTTTGACGTTGATCGCAGTCAAACTCGGATAGTAGAGGAGATTGTAGTATTCGTAGAGCATTCTTTCTGCGGTGAATGCCTCTGACATCTTGATAGACTCTTCCATCATCCTGACCCACTGGTGTTTTCGCTCGTAGTAGGTAGGCAGTACTTCTTCTATGAGCACATCGTAGAGAGACACCAGGTCGTAGTAGTTTTGCTCGGGACCCTGGTAACCTCCGCCGATCTGCCAGCCGTTGATCTGGTGGCGACAGGCCTCCGGCCACCAGCCGTCCAAGATGCTGAAGTTGATTACACCGTTCATCGCCGCTTTCATGCCAGAGGTTGCCGAAGCTTCCAAAGGCCGTTTTGGATTGTTCAACCACACGTCTACGCCTTGAACCATAAGCTTAGCAATGTCTATGTTGTAGTTTTCCAGGAAAACCACTCTTCCTGGGTGAGTCTTGGAGTATTTCACCAATGTTGAAATGATCTCTTTCCCTGCGTAGTCATAGGGGTGGGCTTTACCGGAGAAGATGATCTGAAGGCTTCCCCCGTTTAATAGCGGCTCGATAACCTCCGGCCTCTGGAAGATGAGGTCGGAGCGCTTGTAAGGAGCAGCTCTCCTAGCAAAGCCAATGGTGAGGACGTCTGGGTCCAAACTGAGTGCTGTCTGGCGGCGCACCTCTTCAAACAGCCTAAGCTTGGCCTTTTGATGTTCGCTCCAGAGGTCGCCTTTGGAGAGGTATGCTCGGTAAATATCGGGGTTCTGCCAGGTTCCCCTGTGGACCCCGTTGGTGATGCTTAAAATCGGGGCAGAGTCCTTGATGTCTTGCCACATAGCTCTGGCGGTGGTGGCGTGCATTGCAGAAACACCGTTTGCCACGTGAGATAACCTGAGTCCGGCAACGGTCATGTTGAAAGGTGAACCGCCGATTAGAGCCAGCTGCTCGGAAGTTAGGAGTCTGTTTGCGCCAAGATGCATAAACAGCTCCCTGGGATGGGACTCATTTCCCGCCATAACCGGGGTATGGGTGGTAAAGACGATTTCGTCTTTTGTCTTTTCCCATGCTTCTTCGAAGCTCATGCCAGCTTCCATCTTTTCGCTGATGAGTTCGATGCCTGCAAGTACTGCGTGTCCTTCGTTGAAGTGGTACAGATCTGGTCTTATTCCCAGTGCCTTTAAAGCCCGCACTCCGCCTATTCCCAGGACCATCTCCTGCTTGACTCGATCCTCTTCAGAACCGCAGTAGAGGCTTTCAAAAGAACCCCTCATATCGAGCGGTTCCAAAAGATACAGCGGTGCATTGTTAAACGCATCGCAAAGCCAGATCTTGCAGTGCACGTCGTGACCTGTGATGGTAACCTTGATTTGCTTGCCCGTATCTGTCAGATACTTCTTGTCGACTTTTTGCGGTCTGTCTTCTGGCCAGTTATCAGGTGAAATCACTTGCGTAGTGTAGCCGTTTTCCCAGAGTATACCAATACCAATGAGGGGAAGTTTAGTGTCGTAAGCAGTTTTCAGAATGTCGCCTGCCAAAACCCCTAAACCGCCGGCGTATATGGGAAGATCTGCACTTAGGCCATATTCCATGCAGAAGTATGCTACTTTAGGTACTCTACTCACAAAAGTCCCCTCCCTCTGAAGGTTAGTCTTTCACTATCTTTCAAACCTTAACAGGAGGAGGGGCTATTGCATTTTGCCTCTTTTGCCACTAAGTGGCTAATCATCAATTGCTCTGCAAGAGCAGGTGCTCTGAGCGGATCCAACCTTTCTTACGCATGAACTCTGCGAAGATATAAGTCAGGATACCGGGAAGGACAATGTGGAGAACAATGATACCTGGCCAGGCTGCAGATCCCATGGCGGTAAGTGCACCGATCTGTCCGACGAAGCCCGACGTGCCCATGCCCGCTCCTTCGGGGATGTTGGTCATTTTAAACACCATTGTGGAAAGTGGTCCCAAAATGGCGCTGGCTAGGGTTGGCGGGATCCAAATCAGCGGGTTTTTAACGATGTTGGGGAATTGGAGCATGGAAGTGCCAACGCCTTGAGCGATAAAGCCGCCTACGCCGTTCTCTTTAAAACTCATAACTGCAAAACCTATCATTTGAGCGGAACAGCCAACAGCTGCAGCTCCTGCTGCAAGACCATCAAGACCCAAGCTGATCGCAACGGCAGCACTGGAGATCGGAGCAGTAAGAACCATACCCATAATAACAGAAACCAGAATACCCATTGGCAGTGGATGGAGTTTTGTGGCTTCATTGATGACGTCGCCCAATCCCTTCATGAATGCAGCAACGCCAGGAGCCACGTAGACGCCAACAAGGCCACCGACAATGATTGTGGTTACAGGAACTAAGATGATATCCACCTTGGTCTTCCCGCCGACAAGTTTAGAGGCTTCTGCACCGATCAGGGCTGCAAGAAAGGCACCAACAGGCTCTCCAACTTTGGCCATCGGCAGACTGGAAAAGGTTCCCGCACCGATTGCTCCTGCAACCGCTGCTGAGAAGATACCCAAAGGCGACGCATTTACTGACCTGGCAACGGCAACACCGATAGCCGGTCCCATGAGGAGCTTGGCGTACTTGCCGAAGATCTCCAGCTTTTCCAGGCCAAAAAGGATGCCGGCCTGTTCGAGAATCAAACCGACAATTAATGATGAAAACAGCCCGAGGGCCATTGCATTAAGGACTTTAGTTACGTAATCCATGATAGCATTCTTTTGCTTTGCCATTTTTGTATCGCGAGACTGCGACTGTCGCCTCCTTTTTTGTAACGTGAGTTTAAGTCATTATACTGCATACACCTTTCTGGGTGTATAAAAAAAGCACAAAGTCTGGGAGAAGACTTCGACTTCTTGCCAGAAAAACCAGATTTTCCAACGCGGAAAAGGTTTTTGCTTACTTCGAAAGGAGAGCGTCTTCTTCCTGCCTTTGTGAATTATTTAACAAACTTTGGTATGAAATAGGCAAATAAGGTTAAACTACCTCTAGGCACAATGGAAAGGAGAAAGGCTATGCAACAGAACTTCAGAGAGCAGGTTGTGTTTCAACAGATAAACACCATCCGCCAGCTGACAAACAGGCTGAAGCAGGCAGAGCAGAGAAACGCGCAGCTCTTGGAACAGCTGACGCAGGCAGAGAACTTTGCCAGTCAGGAGTTGATGCGCTTAGACCAGATGCTGAATCAGCTTGAAGGGCAGGTCAGCCAGGCAGTTCAGTTTGGCGGGCAAAGTTACCAGCAGCAGGGTTACAGCCAACCGGGTTATACCAACCCCGGATCTTACGGAAACTACCCGACAAATCCCGGCTACTCTCAAGGACAGTACGGCCAGCAAGGCTACGCTTCGCAGTATACCCAGGGCAACCAAAATAGGCAGTAAAATGGGGAGCATTGCTGCTCCCTTTTGCATTAGTAGTAGTGTTTGCGGTCGAGATACTCCTGAGTTCTCACCAAGGCCTCGCCAAATCTCTGGAAGTGAACGATCTCCCTTTCCCTGAGCCATCTCAGGGCATCGGTTACCAGTGGGTCGTCTGAGAGGTTGATGAGGTACTCATAGGTGGACCTGGCCTTCTGCTCAGCGGCCATGTCTTCAGTGAGGTCGGTAATGGGATCGCCCTTGGACTGAATGTACGCTGCAGTCCAGGGGGTTCCTGATGCATTTACAAAGTACAGTGCCCTGTCGTGGTCAGCGTAGTAGGGGTCGAGGCCTGCCTTTTTTATCTCGGCCAGTGAAGCGTCTTTGACCAAGTTGTAGACCAGAGCTGCTATCATTTCCATGTGGGCCAGTTCTTCAGTTCCGATATCTGTAAGGAGTCCTTTGGTTTCCTTCAGCGGCATGCTGTAGCGCTGAGTGAGATACCTCAAGGAAGCTGACAGCTCACCGTCGGGTCCACCGTACTGGGTGATGATGTTCTTAGCAAGAGCGGGGTTCGGGCCGCTGACCTTTACAGGGTACTGGAGCATTCGTTGGTAGAGCCACATCTATCGTTTCCCCCCTAAGTCTTCCCAAGGCCAGGAGTCGATCCACCTGTAACCTTTGTCCAGTTCTTCAGACGTCACTCCGTAGCCGATAAGAGGTCCGTACATTTTCGAGTACTGGGCTATCAGCTCCTGGAGCTTTTTCGAGTACTCTACATAGTCTGCCAAAGCTCTTTGGTCATCGGGATGGGTATCTAGGAAGAGCTGCAGCTCTACGGTAGTAAACTGAAGCTCCTGGATTTCCCGAAGGAGAGCTTCTTTTTGCTTACTCATCTTGTTTTGTCCTCCCTTTAAGGTAGGGCATATAGAGCTCGGGAAAAATCGTGCCACGGCTCAGTCCTACCTCAGGGGAATAGCGTTTGTTGTATTTTTGGATGATAACGAAAGCGCGTGCTAACCGGTTTTGATCAGTCATATTTCACACCCCTTCGCTCTAGCATATGAGTCCTTGAAGGATCTGTAATGCAGTGGAAGTACTAGTTGCTTAAAGTCCAGGGAAACAGGAAAAATGGTTTAAATGAAAGCGCCCCTGTAAGAGGCGCTTTTCTACATCTACGGTTTACTTTCGTGCCGATGGCGACTTTAGAGCATTCGGTGTTGTTAGTTCAGATCAAGCGAGGTGTCAAGTTTTGCCACGCAACACCCCAGAGTCTTTTAACGTGTAGTTTCCTTTAGCTTCAGTCAATGCTCTTTCCCGGGAAAAGAACTTAACGTTTACAGCAGTCTCTGAACGATTGAAAAATAGCTTTCACACCTATCATCGTTTGGACTGGATCCAGCACAAATAGGCATTTCAAAACCCTTCTCGTACTGTAGTAGTACGAGAAAGGCCGAGCAAACACCAAACTGATTCTTTTGCATGTACTATCTGTCGGGTTTGTTCTCAAAAACTCTTTCCGAAGACCATTTGTGTGGTACAACTGGGGAACGTTTTCTCGTAGAGCCTCTGTAGCTCGCGGTCTGGAGAAGAGAGCCTTAAACAGACCTGATTGACAGTACCTTCATAGACGTTGGTGTAAATCACTTCGTACTTGTCGTTTAGAGACAATAACTGATCTATGCTGTGGTCTTCGGACTGAATGAGCAGAGAACCTTTGTAGCCGAGCTTTTCGTAGAATCTCTCTGCACCTTCAACGGAACCCAGAGCAATGCTGTGGTAACCCAGCGCTTTCACGCGCCGTTCTATTTCCAGCATTAAATCTCTTCCAATACCTTGCCCCCTGTAAGCTGGAGCAACGCAGCAATGAGCAACGGTTACTCCGCCATTGTCAACCCATGCAAATACTGAGCCGCAAATGACTTCGCCATCTTTAGCGTATAAGAGAAGCTCGGGGAGCTCATTCATTTTGCCGGCCCAAAAACTTAAGCTATATTTATTGTCATCGGTTGGTAGGTAGGGGAAGACCGAAAACACTAAATCCATTACAGAATCCAGCTCAGCTAAAGTCTTTACGTTGTCTATGAGCATTTCTATCACCAAGTTCACTGTACGATGTTTTCTTTTCTGCTGTCAACGGGCGAACTCCTATCCGAAACGAGTTTTCAAAATATCAGAGAATAGGATCAACCTCAGTTCATACAGTCTCTCCGCTATAGTGGTTAGTTCGCTAATCGTACAGTGAGATTGAGAGCTGAAACAAACGGCAGGAATGCAGAAAGTATTGTGGAAGAAACCTACTAAAGACAAGTATAGGGGGTTAATCCGATGAGTGAAAGAGGCTACTTCCCGCCGCTCACAGAAGAGTCTGCAGGCATTCGCGACCTGATGCTGATCTACACCAATTACGGAGTCAATTGGAACGTAAAGGATGCGCTGTCGTATGTTGCCTACCTCGATAACAACGCAAATCAAAACAAAATCAAGGACTGGTTCTTCGATTCATACCTATTTTTAGCGCTGAAATCCAACAATGATCGCGCATTCGACTCACCTGCAAGAGCCACTCCAGCCATCAAAGAAGACTGGCAGTGGTGGCTGGACGATCTTTTCAGGCCAAACGCCCAGATTAGCGTGTTCAATGAAGCGTACAAGATTGCCAATCAGCACCTTCCTGAAAAGAGGAAGGGTAAAATCTACATCATGATACCCAACCCAATGGTCCAGATCACCGAGTTTGGTGAGGTTGATGGCGAGAACTTGGATTTCTCTTCAAAAGATGCTACTGAAGCTACCAGACAGAGATTCAAGGCTGTGGAGTGGTTTGTAGAAACCTTCCTGGAGATGTTCGAAAAGGCTAATCTGGATCAACTGGAACTTGCAGGCTTCTACTGGCTTGAGGAGATGATCCATGCCAACCCAGGCGAAGACGATCTCGTGCGGCAAGTGTCGAAGTACCTCCACGATAAAGGTTTCAAGTTCTGTTGGATTCCCTGGTTCAGAGCTAAAGGTCACGATAGATGGGAAGAAGTCGGCTTTGATTTCTGCATTCACCAACCGAACTATATGTTTAGGGCAGACGTTCCTATCTCCCGTTTTGCCGATGTCACTAGCGATGCCAAAAAATACTATCAGGGCATCGAAATCGAAGCTTTCGGTAAGGTCTTTGAGTCAAAAGAGTGGAGAGAACGCTTCTACGACTACCTAAGAGCTGGCGTCACCTACGGCTACATGAAGGATGTAATTCACGGCTACTACCAAGACACCCACGTCTTTGCGATTAGCGCCTACAGCGACGATCCAGAAATCAGGGAAATTTACGACAACGTCTACAAGTTTGTTCAGGGAACCTACACTGAGACTTTGCAGGTTTAGAGGAAAACGCAGAGCCCTAAGATGCGAGTCTTAGGGCTCTTTGGCGTTCGAAGGGCAATTTCCAACGTTCCAAGCAGGGAAATCGCCAAAGGCGGGTAAGAGATAAGTGAACACTTAATTACATACATTGTAAGGAGGACTAGGCTTTGGAGACTAACTATGACGTAATTGTATGTGGCGGAGGACCAGGAGGCGTCGGTGCGGCAGTCGGGGCAGCTCGCGCCGGTGCAAAGGTACTGCTCATTGAAAAATACGGCTTTCTCGGTGGAGGCGCCACAGCCATGCTGGTTAACCCCTTCATGCCCTATGTGGCCGGTGGAGTGCAGCTGGTAAAAGGTGTCTTTCAGGAGATTCTGGATCGACTAAATGAGAAAAACGCCTACAAACCTAGGGCATTTGATACAGAGGCTATGAAGATTGTGACCGAAGAGCTCTGCCTTGACGCTGGGGTCAAGCTCCTTTACCACAGCTTTCTGGCAGACTGCACAGTGGAGGACGGCAAGATTAAAAACATCCGCGTTGCCACAAAAGACGGGCTGAAAACCTTCACTGCCAAAATGTACGTGGATTCCACTGGCGACGGAGATCTGGCGTACTTTGCAGGAGTGCCCACGAAAAAAGGTAGAGACGAAGACGGGCATTGCCAGCCGATGACCATGAACTTCAGAATGGCTAACGTGGACCAGTCGAAAAGACCCCCTGTACAGGAGATGACAAGGCTCTACGTTGAGGCAAAGAAGGCAGGAAAAATCAAGTGTCCCAGAGAAAACGTCCTGATCTTTTCTACCCTGCAGGATGATGTGATCCACTTCAATCAGACCAGGGTAGTTATGCACGATGCAGTAGATCCGGAGTCTTTGACTGACGCGGAGATCGAAGCAAGAAGACAGGTCTGGGAGATTGCTCTGTGGCTGATTCGAGAGGTTCCAGGGTTTGAGAACGCTTACCTCCAACAGACCGCTCCTCAAATCGGAGTGAGAGAGTCCAGAAGGGTAATGGGCGAATACGTGCTTACTGCTGAGGATCTTCTGTCTGCCAAGAAGTTCGACGACGTTATAGCTTGCGGGGCATACGACATCGACATTCACAACCCAACCGGTGAGGGAACAGTTATCAAGAGGCTGCCTCCTGGAGAGTTCTACAACATCCCTTACAGAGCGATAGTGCCGCAGAAGGTAGACAACCTTTTGATAGGTGGGCGCTCTATCTCCACGACCCACGAAGCCCACTCTTCCATTAGAATTATCCCTATCGTCTACGGCATCGGTCACGGAGCGGGAGTTGCTGCTGCGCTTTGTGCAAAGGCAGAGCTCGCATCAAGAGAGCTGGACGTGGCCAAACTGCAGACAGAACTCCTCAGACAAGGAGCATTTCTCGGGTAGCGCCATAGGGCTACATCGCAACAAGCTGTGTTATGATATCAGTTTAGAAGGACCAGAGGCTATACCCCCTGGTCCTTCTTTGTTGCCTGCAAAGGCTTTTCTCGGGACTTGAATTTTTCCGCCGACATGCTTTTTGCAGCTGTTTTGGCCCTTGCCTTTCGTGCGATATCTTCGGTCCTTTTGCTGCAGCCGCATTTGGGCATCAATTTTCGCCTCCCTGTATACTCTTTACATCTATCGGCAGAGTTAAAAAGAAAACTGGTGGCAAAAGCCACCAGCTACTTTATTGCACAAACTCCAACAGACCGAATGTGAGCGGATCAAGGAACGTGTTGACGACAAGATCGCTCCAGCATCTCCACTCACCGTTGCCGCCCGCATGAGCGTGAGAGCGTCTGGTGAGGTTGATGGACCACTCATCGCCGATCTCAGGATAGTAGTTGTCAAAGATGTAGAAAGGAATGGCCACTTCCACAACCCAGTACTCGTCGTAGATCTCGGCTGCAACGTCCCAATCAAGATTGCCGTTCAGGCCGCTCTTGGTACCCAATGGGTTCATGATAGCCTGGTAGTACGGACGAGAGCCAGGGTAAGTGGTGGAGATAAAGATCTCGTTTTCATCATCGTTTGTCCAGAGCGGATCGCCGTCATTGACGCTTACCGCCACTACGGTGTTCTTTGGTTGATAGTTCTTGAACGCCACGTAGAGGAAGTCGTCGTCCCAACAGACCCATACATCAGACGTCCACCCATCGCTGATAGGAACGGCGTTGAGAAGGTAGGCGATTTTGCCAGTGCCACCTTTTTCTTCGGCGATTTTCCAAGCATCGTCATCCAAGACTCCATCTACTACGGGAGCTCTCCTCACATAAGGAGCGCTGATAATCCCTTCAGCAGATGCAGCAAACGCTACTGCAAAAAACACTGCTAGAACTAGAGTTTTCAACAACCACTTTTTCATATGTAACCCCTCCAGTAAGTAGATTTAATTATATATTTGCTCAAATAGAGGAAAACTCCTCCATAGGCCTAAACTGTTCGGATAGAGAAATTAATGATCTCTAAATTGTTTCAAACAAAGGTTATTTTACTGCCTGTTTATGTTGTAAGTTAAGTCCGTATAATGGTGTAAAATTGGTTTCCTGAAAAAAGAGGGGGCCATTAACAAATTCCTCAGTTAGAATAGTAGTTGGACAAACCAAAATTCTAAGAGGAGGAAT
>Ga0208693_1000107_pt1 | contig 69170 bp, 67 predicted proteins | sample AD_UKC071_MetaG_FD_184438 | JGI IMG/M metagenome (GOLD analysis project Ga0208693, IMG submission 184438) | Active sludge microbial communities of municipal wastewater-treating anaerobic digesters from USA - AD_UKC071_MetaG (SPAdes) (version 2) | ecosystem: Engineered > Bioreactor > Anaerobic >... | reverse complement strand
TGTCGATTTCATTGGCATTCAGAGCAGGGATTTCACCAAGGTCGGCAGCATTTCCAGTACCTGCCTCAATCTCCTCCATGATCTTATCTTTTGTAAGGAAGATTCTCTTCCCGTCTCCCATACGCAAAGAATATTCGGTTGCCATTTCTCTTCACTTCCTGACCAGCAGCTCTTTTGCCTTTGCGACAGCCTCACTTGCGTTTTCAGCATAGCAGTCTGCACCAATCTTGTCCGCCCATGCCTGGGTTGCAGGTGCACCGCCTACCATGACTTTTATTTTGTCCCTGAGCCCTTCTTCCTTGAGAAGCTCGATTACGTCCTTCTGTCCCTGGAGGGTTGTGGTCATAAGGGCGGAGAGTCCAATCATATCAGCATTGACTTCCTTTGCCTTCTCGATAAAATCCCTGATTGGAACATCACGTCCGATATCGTGCACCTCAAAACCAGCAGACTGGAGCATTGTGGACACAATTGATTTTCCAATGTCGTGCACATCTCCCTCGACCGTGCCGTTTACGATAACTCCCAGTTTCTTTGTCTGAGTTTCTGCAGGCATTTCAGCCTCAAGAATTTTGACTCCTGCTGTCATTGCATCCGCAGCCATCATTACGTGTGGAAGGAAAAGCTTCCCTCTCTCAAAAAGAATTCCTACCTGAGTCATGCCTGCAGAAAGTCCTTTTTCAATTATTTCCGAAGGTTCCATTACTTCTTTTGCTTTGTTTACAGCATCAATTACTCTATCCTTTTTACAGGAAACAATTGCATCTGAAAGTTCCTGAAGTAACTCTTCTTTACTTTCCATTTCAACCCCCATTATCCAGATCTTTGTTTTATTTTAGAAAGCTTTTATCAACCTTTATCGCCTTATATAATAGAAGGCGTGGCTTTTCTAATCCTCACTGTAATTAGAAAATTAGTCACTTCAGAGACGACTGCCCGGATATAGGGGTTTCAGCTTCAGCATCCTTATTAATACAATAATCGAACGTTTCCAATCGAGTATTTTCCATAAATATAACTCTTATAATCCTTTGCTGCCTGTACAACCCCTACATTTGGCTTTCACCCCTCTAACCAGAATCATAATGTTCCAAAATACTTTTTCTCTATGGGAAGATTCAGCTTTTGAAATCTTCAAGCAAGCCGTCCGATTTAAACCCTCGTTTTGAACTCCAGGGACAGTTTTAATAAAAATTAATATTCCCCTAAGCTTCCCTATATGTTATTTTAGATTTATATATTTATTCTTATCTTAGAAACTTTTTTTATTCATTAATTTAATTTTCCGACTTATGCAAATACAATCAGATTTATCCAATAGGCTTTCTGGAAAATCTAAACTCCATGAGACTCTATAGAGTTTGCTCACATTATATGACGGCTTCCAGGTGTTTACAGTATAGTATCTTTATTTTCAACAGCTTCTGAGGGATTTCCGTCATACTTCGGGCAGGAATTACCAAACTCTTTTTGAGAAATACAACTAATCAGGTCAATGTTTCAATTCTGGCTTCTTCTCTGTAGCCTCCTGTTATGAATAGACCCAGAGCGAGATATATAGCGCCAGGGCGATGAATTCAATTGGCGTAGATGTCCATCCTATTTCAAGCCTGTTCAGAGATATTATGTCTATACAAAAGAGGAACTGATTGAAAAGTCCATAAGCCAGCGCAATAAACTTCCAGAATCCTAAAAATATGAATGCCAGTTAAGACATTGCTATTACCAGCATTGTGAGGACTGGAGTACTATAGAGATATAATTTTCCGAACATCTTCGGTGGTTGATCTCTATTGCCATTGAGCTATTGTAAAAAGTCCCAGGAGAATAAGAATATACTTCAAGATCCCATGCCAATCTGCCGGGAGCCAGATTAGCCAAAAAGATGGCACAGCCAGATAAAAATCACTTATAGGAAACTGAACTAATCAGTCGTTTTCCATGCCTGAACTTTCTCCCACTGAAAGCATAAGTTCTCCATAGAGCAGCTTTTCCAGGGTTTCGGCTACATATTTCCTTTGCTGATATTTCTGGATATCCTCATGCATCCTGAGGTCGGAATCTACCTGGACTCGCAGGAGAGCAAAATGGAAGGCTTTTTCATTCTTTATCGGAGCGGTATAGAAAGTTTCCAGCATGTAAGGTAGTTTGAGGGGATCTTCAATGACTTCACTTAAGAGCAGCATTTCTTCGGGAATATCCTGATAATGTGAAGATATATCTTTTTTTCCTGTAATAAGCTGCAGGTTTTTTTCGGAATATTTTTTCTCTAAGATAATAATTTCACCAACTATGTCTCTCACCTCTTGTTAAGATCTCATTCAGATTAAATTGGATCCCCCTTTTACAGTTTACGGGATAGACTTCCAGTATTCCTGGAGAGATAATTAAGTTTCTTAAGTTATGCGTGAAAAAGGGAATAAAACGGGTCTCAGGCCAGCATTCCCTTCACGATGACATCAATTGCGTCTTCTTCTTCAAGGCCGCGAGCCATCAGGGTTTCTACCTCTTTTTTGTCCACACACCCAATTGCAGCCTCGTGGGTTACTTTGGCAAGAGGGTTATCAACACGTACTATGGGGACAGCTTCGGCTTTTGCATTGCCCTGGATAACCTCCATGCAATCCACATGCCCTCTGGCTCCCGGGGCATGACCTTCGGTAATTCCCCTGAATTCCGATTCCGCGTTATCTGTAATGGCCAGTCGGCTTTTAATTACGCTTCTTGCATTTTCCCCATTAAGGGATATTTTTTCTAGGATTTTTATTTTATCGTCCTTTTTCCCATAGACTTTGGTAACCATCTCACAGACAGCATCCTTCTCGGCATCCACGCTGTAATCAAACTCAAGATATCCTACTCTGCCCGAGACCAGTGAGAAATTATTATAGTAACGGCCTCCTTCCTCTATCTTTACATAAGCTTTCGGAATCACCTGAGCTCCCCCGTGGGGACCGTGGAAATGGGTTTCCGTATACTTTAATGAGGCATTTTTCCCTATGACCATTTTGGCGTCCATTCTATGAATAACCTTCACAGCGTTAGGGAATGTGCAGTGTGCAATGAGCTCGACAGCTGAATCTTCTTCAGCCACAAAATTCATCTTTATTTCCTGGAGTCCGTCTTCCGGAATAAGCCCAAAGCAGAGATGGACAGGAAGTGGAATTTTATACCCTTTCTTAATGGTCATATTAACGTCCACTCCATGTTCGGTCCGATTAGTTTCAAGCACAATTCCTTCTGTCCCGTTTGCATTAAGTACTTTGTTTCCGCTTATCACAAGGCTTGCAAGCTCATGCTTATGCAGTACTGCAGGATTCCCTCCTGCTGCCGAATAGGCTGCGTCCATTTCTTTGATTTCACTTGAAAGCGTATTAACAGTTATCTGGGTCATCGTTAAGCCGCCTTTGGTGAGGATACCCTGTTGTCACATGGTATGCATCTGTTTTTGAAAAACTCACTGATTTCCAGGGGGTCTCCGCTCCTGAGGATAGTCCCTTCACACATCAGGGACGCCTTATCGGATGCGGCTGCAATCTCCTCCCAGTGTGTAATTACAAGTACCGAGGAACCATTTTCCTTTAAGGTCTGGATCAAAGCCACGATCTCTTTTAAGGAGACAACATCGATCCCGGAATCCGGTTCGTCAAGAATTGCAAGTTTTGGTTTCATCGTGATTATTGATGCAAGTTCTATACGTTTTCTTTCCCCTCCGCTGAGTGCTTCACCAACTTCCCTGTCCAGGTATTTTTCGGGATTAAGGTCAACTTTCCTCAGGGCTTCTTTAAGTTCCTCCTCAGTAATGCCTCCATTGCCTTTTGCCCCGATTGCTAGGTAATCCCTGACTTTCAGCCCTTCAAAACGGGCAGGCTCCTGCCAGGCGAGGGTAATGCCTTTTCTAGCACGTTCGGTTATTGAGAGCGGTGTGATATCTTCCCCATCAAAGATGAGGCTACCTTCTTCGTATTCATAACCCTGGAGTCCCATCAGGGTATATGCAAGTGTACTTTTTCCCGCGCCGTTTGCACCGATAATGCTGTGAATTTCCCGGTCGCCTACCTCAAGATTGACTCCATGCAGGATTTTCTTTCCATCACGGCTCAGCACCAGGTTTTTTAATGATAGAATATACGACACCTCTAGTAAGTTTTTTAGTTTTAAACCTGCAGCAGATCCCTGCAGCGCTGCAGATCCTCAACGGTATTTACGTTTATTGCTAGTTTGGGATTATCAAGTATCAGATTAAAGTCTTCCTGTTCTTTTCGGATTTGAGAACTATCCAGAATATTAATTCCAGCAGGTACTATGAGCTTCCCATCTTTATTAAAAACCGTGTCCGGCCTGATTCCAACTCCTTTGCAGACATTTATCGGGACATAGACCGAAAGTGCAGGCTTTCCTTCTTCTTTATACCTCTCAATTACCAAATCGATAAGTTCTGGGTCTATTAGGGGGAGGTCGGACATGATAATCATTACAGGACCAGTTGCTCCTGCAGTTTCTACCGCATAAATCATGTCTCCTACATAGTTTCCGCCAAAGGTTCTTATTACGCGGACTTCTCCTTTGTAGCGCTCATGAATCATGATTTCAGTTTTGGGAGTAACAGGAGAGACCGCTACGAAAACCCTGTCTATACCCTTTGCGGCTCTGAGGGTATCTATTACATAGGCTATGAGTGGCTTTCCAAGCAGCTCAACACATGGCTTTTCTCCCATTCCAAGCCTCTGCCCGAATCCTCCTGCCATTACAATAGCGTCCATTCTAAACCTCCCATTTGTCCGTTCAATGATAGTTTCAGGATAACTGCGAGAATAGTAAGAGCGGTCACCCTGCCGATTTCGTTAGCAGTACCGATTCCGTCGCCATTTAAGCCGCCGAAATGGGCATAACTCCGGTTAAGAATCACCAGAGCCGAGGTACAGGCTCCAAGATAAGCCAGAAGCCCTATCCACCCGAAGGGCAGGAAACAAACAACGGCACCGAATATGAAGCCTATCAGGAAATTCTTTTTTGTTGCTCCGTTTATAGTCATGGTTCCAAGGCCAGGATAAGCCTGTTTTTCTCGTGGAGGTATTGGCTTCCCAAAGGCAGCAATAGTCAACATTGACTGTTTTGCACTGACTTCGGCAATAAACATTGATCCAAACATTAGAACCGGGAGGTCAGGTCCGAAAACAGTCAGGCCTTCTTCTTGAACTGCCCTTATGGAACCATAAAGGGTCAGCAGCAGCAACATGCAAAAGGCTGCCCCCCCTGTCCCAAGGGATGTATCCTTGAGAGCTTTGAGCTTTTTTTCTCTCGATCCGTGGGCCATGAAACCATCCCCTATATCAGTAACTCCATCGAGATGGTTAAACCCTGTAATATAATATATGAATCCCATGATAAGGGCTGCAACCACTGGTGCGGGAAATATTATCTGCCCGATGTATGCAATTGACCCTATAAGAAGCCCGAGAACTGCTCCTACCACAGGATAGAAGTAGATCTTCTTCATTAGCTCTTCGATCCCTTCCATGCTAATTCCCACAGGGATCGTGGACAGGAAGCCAAAGCCTGATTTAAAAGCCAGCAAATATGAATTCATTGAATATCGCCTGTTTTTCAATCCTTTCTTTCAAACTCTGCCATACCTCGTGAATACATGTTGGAGGACACGCCTCCTATAAGGCCCCCTATTACATCATCCATAAAAGGCCCGAGTTTTGCAAGGATTCCGGGTTTCTTTTTATCGTACCTGATATACTCAAACGTGCCTTTGGAACCGCTGATATAGTTTGCAATACTTGTGCCAAGGACTTCATCTGCAATTATAAAAGTAAGATCCTTCTCATAGGCTTTTTTGCTGAGGTTCGGAAGGTTTCCTGCCCTGCCTTCTCGCTCCAGCAGGATTCCGGAATAGATCAGAAGGCAGAGGTTTGGATCAGAAAGCGCGTACTTGAGTTCCCTTTTGAACAGAGTGTCGGCTTTCTCCCTGGTCTCAAGCCCCGGATGTGGAACATACATCTCCAGAGCCGTATCTGTAAGATCCTGAATACTGATGCCTTCTTCAGCCAGGACGTCAAGAATGTCGAATGTAGCTTTTTCTTCTACATTCTCAGGCTGTCCTTTTTTCAGGTTCTTTTCCTCAATATCGGATAACTTCATATCATCACTTCGGGGTTGTTAAACAGTTCTATTGATTTCGAGAATCTTTAACAACATCACATGGCTTTTCCTGGAAACCTGCTTCCATATGAAGTTCTGGATATCTAACGGATTGGCTCCGGTGGCAAAGGAAAAGTCACGGATGCAGGTGTATCCCTGCTATCTGGATTACTGCCGCAAAGGCAGCAAGCGAGAAGCCTGAAGCTAATGCTATTAACTGGGATACCCTTTTTATATCTTTTACTTCGCTCGGGGGATATAAGGCCCCAAGTATGTAATTATCAGGTTTTTCAAGTTTGATTCCGAGCGCTCCTGCAGTAGCTGCCATGGGATAGCCGGAATTGGGGGACGGAGTTTTCATTCCGTCTTCAAGGGCGCTCTTTATGCTGTTTAAGGGGAAAATTTGCCCAGGTTTTTTCGGGAGCAAAGCCACTGTAAGGGCTGCAGCAAGAATAAATATAACTGAGATTCGGGCAGGGATCCAGTTCAGTACATCATCGGATTTTGCCGAGAAGTACCCAAGTTCCCTATACGGCTCGGTTTTGTATCCTACCATTGAATCCAGAGTACTTATAGCTTTAAATGCATACGCAGCAACAAGCCCGTATCCCCCGAAAATGGTATAATAGAATATTGGACTCAGGACACCATCAACATAATTCTCGGATACGGATTCGATAACTGCCGACGACATCTGGGTTCTGGTCAGTTTGGAAGGGTTACGGCTCACGTATATCGGGAGCATTTCCCGGACTTTCTCAAGCCTGTTTGCTTCAAGATGCCCGTAAATCTCCCTTGCAGGGCTGAGCAGACAGTTAATGGCAAAGGTAGCTTTCAGGAAATAGGCTTCGAGAAGGAGCCCGAGTACGCCTGGCATTCCTGGAAGGGCTGCAATGTAAAGCACTGAGTATCCAAGCAAAGCTGCGAAAAAAACGCAGCATAGAGCCATTGCAACTCCATAAATTTTTCTGCGGGTCCGAGGAGCCGCATCTTTCAAAAAGTTGATTAATTTTCCTATCCACACAACAGGGTGTACGGCAGCAGGCGGTTCCCCGAAAACTATGTCTATTGCTGCTGCAAGCAGAAGTACGAGAGCAAGGTGCCCGCTGTCTGGCAAAATCATAGGATAGGCTCCATAACTTTCTTCCAAGCCACTTTCACAAGTTCGTCTGTGTTTCCTTCCTGCATAAGGCAGTCGAGGATTTTCTGGGCGGTCTCTTTCTTGTGAACTAGATGACAGTCAACGCAGCTCCATACCTTGCCGCCTCTTGAGCTCTCAATCCATTTCCCTCCTGTACGCTCGTTTTCACAGGGATAAAACGGGCAGAAGCAGAAGGTGCAGTTCTGGCCTTCAAAGTGGCAGGGATAATACTCGCAGGTTTTCCTGCTTCCTATGCCTTCTTCAGAAGCCTTTTCTATTACATGCTGAAGTTCGCTTTTCGCCTGTTCTTTGCCCCACTGGGTAATTACGTCCCCTATTGCGGCAATCAGCCTGTCATTTTCTTCTGCAGTCCGCACTGCAACCCTTATGTAATCTTTTCCAAGACCGTGGAAGGAAGAACAATCCCTTACAAGGACTCTACGAGCTGCCAGGCGCGCACTTAACTCTGTCGAGTCAAGCATGAATTTGCTGACATTGACAAAAATAAAATTCACATTTACTTCTCCGGCTTTAAAACCTCGAATCCTGTCGAGTTTCGCTTTGAGCTTCTCACCTTCTTCCCTGATCATAAGCCTGGCTTTTTTCAGGTATGGATTTTCTACCCCGTTTTCAATATTAAGAAGCGCAGTTCCCATGGCATTTGCCAGGGTTCCGAGGTTCCACGACAGCCTTGCAGTATCCAGAATCTCAGCCATCTTGGGAGAAGCTATTCCGAAACCTATCCTGATTCCAGGGATTGCGAAATCTTTTGTAAGGGAGCGCATGACAAAAACGTAATTATTGCTTATTGCAAGGTCTGCAACGCTCTGTGAAGGATCGGATAGCTCAATAAAAGCCTCGTCTACGAAAAGAAGAGTTTTATGCTTTGTACAGCGTTCGGCAAGGGCTTTGATCTCATCCCTTGTACGGAGCTTCCCTGTAGGATTATTAGGGTTGCAGATAAACAGGATTTTTGCTTTTTCCAGAAGCTCGTCAGGAAGTGTTTCTACCTCGTCCTGGTTCGGGTACTGAAGTTCTGCTCCCATAATCCGGCACTGCATTTCATATTCCCCGAAAGTGGGCTGAGGAAGAAGGACAAGATCCCCTTTTTCAACCACACATTCCACTACAAGCCTTATAATTTCTGTTGAACCGTTACCCGGAATTATATTCTGTGGGGCTACCCCAAGTCCTACGAACCTTGCAGCAGCTTCCCTAAACTCAAGATACCTGTTGTCAGGGTATTCGGTAAGTTTCTTAAAGCTGTTTTTAAGAACCTCATCAAAGTTCAATCCGCTTTCCGGATGCTCAAAAGGATTTCCCAGAGGATTAAAGTTGGCACTGAAGTCAAGAATTTCGCTTTCAGGGATCCTATAAGTCTCAGATGTTTCCTGAACCAACCCTCCATGTCTGCAGGGTTTCAGGTCCATCAGATGCTTCCTTAAAGGTACACTTCTTTGCTCTGACACGATGATCGCAATAATTTAGTGTAAATCATGTATATTAAGCTGCTTATTATATTATTCATTTTAAACTTGCCTTTATTTGCTTTACAATTGTTTGATTGCGAAAACTTCTCTTTCTGGAATCCATTCTACTTTATCTCGCAGAATAAATATATTAATTTAGATTTACTTCTTTTTAATAACGGAAGAATCGTATTTAAAATTACACCCCTTCCCCTGAAATTTATAGTCAAAAACCAGAATTTTTTCGCCAATCTCAGGTGGAAGGTTATCACAGAAAGTTGTGAAAATAAAGCTTTTTTGGTGTTATCTTTAGAAAAACCTGATTTTAAACGATTTTTCAGCAGGATAACAAAGTCTTGCTTTAAATGTAAAATGGAAAAGTGAATATTTAATGTCGTTAATTGGAAAATTCTCTTCATTTACGCTTATTTATCGAGGGACGTGCATTATTTAATATATAACTTAAGCAATAAAATCATACAATCAAATCAGCAGTTGATAGACATAGATGTGATTCTAACAACGTATACAACAAAACGAAAATATATTATCTGTTAATTGCTCAAAATTTCAGAGTTAGGGACTTAGTTTTGAGTTTTGGAATTACTTAATAAATAAAAAAATATTCTAAATTATCTTGAAAAGTGGGGATTTTAACGGGGGATAAACAAGTGGCAAACCAGAGCGAGGAGTATGAGTATTATTATGTAGGCGATAAAAAAGTTAAGCTAAATAAATTGCCTGACAGCTTTGCTTTGAGATATAAGAGCGATGTACCAGCGCATGCTATTGAAAAAAAGTTACTGGATATGCCTGATCTGGCAGATGCCGAAGAGCGCAAGGATATACCAGCTAACAACCTTGTAATTGTTACCCTGCCGCAGCCCAAACACCTGGTTGATGTGAAAGAATCCATACAAAACCTTGAAGACGATGATCGTGTTGAGCTTGTCCTTCCCGTCTATAAAGAGCCTCAGTCTGGATTGCGCATGGTTGTAACAGATGAAATAACAGTCAGATTTAAAAGCGGTGTCTCCGATGATGCCATTGATAGGCTTAACAAAGAGACTGGCGTTGAGATTCTCGAAAAAGACCGCTTTGCTCCCAATCAGTATATTCTCAAAGTAAAGGATCCTAAAGAAACATTCGCCATAGCAAGGAAATATCATGAATCAGATCTGACCGAATTTGCCGAGCCTAACTTCCTCTCTGAAATTGAGAAAACCTCCGTGCCATATTTTGAACAATGGTACCTGCACAATACAGGACAAAATCATGGTGTGCCTGGGGAGGACATTAAGGCTAAGGAAGCCTGGGGCTTAACTAAAGGCTCTCCAGACATTACAGTCGCTATTATCGATGATGGCGTGGATATTAATCATCCCGATTTAAAGCCCAATATCTGGACGAATCCTGATAGCTCTCAGCCTGATATACATGGCTGGGACTTCTTCGATGGTAACAGTGATCCGAATCCGAAGAAATTCACTCCTCCTTATTATGTGACGAGAGGTAACGATAATCATGGGACACCCTGTGCTGGTCTGGTAGCAGCTACTGGAAATGGGGCACTAGGTGTTATTGGGGTTGCCCCTAATTGCAAGATCCTGCCTGTGAAAATTTTTATGGGTGACAACCTGGTCCAAAATAATAGACTGGCAGATGCAATTCGCTATGCCGGGCAAAGAGCCGATATACTGAGCAATAGCTGGAATTGCCCTGAGAGCAACGATGTAACATATGCCATTAGAGATGTCATTCAAACTGGGCGTGGCGGCAAAGGCTGTCCTGTTTTTGTGGCGGCTGGGAATGGGTCAAAAAATCAAATTGGATTTCCTTCGAATGTGCCGGAGGCTATCGCTGTAGGTGCCTCAACTAACAGGGGTGAAATCGCAGCCTACAGTAACTGTGGAGAGGGACTTGCGTTTGTTGCTCCAAGCAGCGGAGGAACAAAAAGGGTTTATACAACAGATGTATCGATTCCCGGAAGGGGATATAATGTTGGAGATGTGGGCAAAGGTGATGCAGATGGTTTTTACACGAACTCTTTTGGGGAAACTTCTGCAGCCACACCGTTAGCCGCAGGTGTTGCTGCTCTGATTTTATAGCTAAACCCGAGCCTGCGGTGGGATCAGGTTAGAAAATATATGTGTGATACTGCAGACAAAATTGATCCGAATAGAGGTAAATACATCGATGGCTATAGCAAAATGTTCGGCTATGGGCGAATCAACGCCTATAAAGCACTTAAGGCAGTTAAGGATGATATGGAAAACTCTTCCAGGGGAATTGTTGAAAAAAATATCCTTTCGGGAGTTGCAATACCTGATAACGATTTGAACGGAATTGTTAGCGAGATACAGATTGATGAAGAGGGCATTGTAGAATCTGTCGAAGCAGTCTCTGTCGATATATCTCACACTTATATAGGGGATTTATTTGTCTCACTGGTGAGCCCTGATAACACGGTTATACCTTTGCATGAAGGTGAAGGTGGAGGGAAAGATAACCTTAGCGAGACTTATGATTCTAAAAACAAGCCGGAATTGAAGCAATTTGAAGGAAAGAGCATTAAAGGCAAATGGCAGTTAAAAATAGTTGATAAATGGGCACAGGACCGCGGAACCTTAAACAACTGGGGGTTAAAAATTAAAGTTAAGACTTGATGCTCTTCTATTAAGCCCTGTTAATTAATACTCTATTAACTAATAATTTCTATTAATTAAATGAACTTTATTTTTTCTTTTATAGCTTTTTATTATCTCTGTGAAAGTTTAAATGGGTGCGGTATAGCTTCTTCTAAATGTATAGACTTCAATTTTCTCTAAAATACCTGCTGTTTACCTTGAATTTTCTATTGTTACCTTAGCTGAAAGTTGGGTTTATGTGATCAACTAAAATAAAAAGTTGAATAAAAACGGATACTCCAAAAATAGAAACCTTTTTTAGCTCTACTATTTTTGCCGACTTCATATAGTATCGAAAAAGTAAAATAGCTTGCTTTTAACTTAGTACAATCCAGACTCATTAAGGATCATCCAGATTCATCTGGAATCGCTAAGAATCATCAGAATCATCCAGACTAGCTGAAAAAGATCATATCTATCAGCAATATGCATTAACGATATGTATAAAGTTAGAAGAACAATAAAACCTGGTTTGAAGCTCAGTTAGTCAGGAAAATAAGGAATATTTGAGATTATCAGGTGCATTTAAAAATGATAGTTAACAGACCAAGAGGGACCCGGGACTTTTTACCTGCCGAGACTGCCCGGAGGAGATACGTGGAAAGTATTATGCGCGATGTCGCCCACAAATGGGGCTACAGTGAGATCATTACTCCCACGTTTGAACATCTTGACCTTTTTACCCTGAAGTCAGGGGAAGGAATAGTAGAGGAACTCTATAACTTTGAGGATAAAGGCGGCAGGGAAATGACCCTAAGGCCCGAGCTTACCGCCCCTGTCATGCGCCTGTATGTGAATGAACTCCAGTCCTTCCCGAAGCCCTTAAAATTATTTTATTTTGAGAACTGCTTCCGCTATGAACGCCCCCAGAAGGGTCGCTTCAGGGAATTCTGGCAGTTTGGGGTTGAACTTATCGGGAGCGGAAAACCCGATTCTGATGCCGAGGTTATTGCCCTTGCCGATGCCCTGCTAAAAGCTGCTGGAGTGAAGGGCGATATGAAGATTGGAAATCTTGCAGTCATACGCACACTCCTGAGCGGGCTTGAGCCCGAAATCGTAAGCAAGGTCATGCGCTTTGTGGACAAAAAAGAATATGCAGGCCTTGAAGCCCTGCTTGATGAGATCGGAACCGAGGAAAAGCTCAAATCAGACCTTTTCCACCTTATTAAACTGGAAGGCAAGTATATCCTCCCCGAAGTAATAAAAATTGTCGGGAATATTCCCGAACTCGTCAGTTTTGAGAAAACCCTCAATCTTCTTGATGCCTATGGGGTAGACTATTCCCTTGATTTCGGGATCGCCCGCGGGCTCGACTACTACACAGGCATGGTTTTTGAAGTTTATGCCGAGGGTCTCGGCGCCCAGAAACAGGTCTGCGGAGGCGGCTCCTACCAGCTTATCCAGCTTTTTGGCGGTGGAGACGTACCCTCAACTGGCTTTGGAATCGGTTTCGACAGGATAATGGAAATCTGCCCTCTTGAACCTCCTATGCCCAAAACCCTTGTCCTTGTATCGAAACCCAATGTCCATCGCGAAGCTATTCACTTTACAAAAGAATTAAGAAAACACGTTCCAGTCCACATAGACCTTATGGAACGCAATTTCAAAGCCCAGCTCTCCTATGCAAACGCCATCAATGCCGACTACGTTGTCATAGTCGGGGAAAAAGAATTAGAAGCTGGAAAACTTACGCTGAGAAATATGGTTTCAGGAGAACAGGAACTTCTGACGCTGGAAGAGATTATTGAGAAAGTTTGTTAAAAGCGAGGGTTTGTTAAAAGCAAGGAAAAGACAGCTCTTTTGAGGCTGTCTAAAAACTCGATTGATTCTACAGTTGGATACTGGATATTTGACTTAAAACCGGTAGAGATGTTCCAAGCTTCAGGTGTGAATTTAACGCATAGTCAAATACTCGAATATCCCAATTGTGGATCAAATTTAGGTTTTACACTATCTGTAGTGCCTTTTTGGTACTTACTAATTTCATTTTTAAAAACTGCTTATTCCGCCAGCCACTTTTTTAAATTCCTTCTTTTTTAATTAGAGAAACCTGAAACATAGGAATAAGACTCTAAAATATTGCTAAAACGAATCTTCTAAGTCTGAAGTATTGTAGAAAAATAACACTCAAAGAAATAGCAACGTTAAAGATCATTAATTGTAAATGCATACTTCAAAAAACAAGAATTTCAAGAGGTTAACCTTGAGATACTTGACTTTAAAAAATATTGACCTTCAAGGAACTAACCTTTTAGAGATTAATCCTTGAGGGGCTAATTTTTAAATGGCTAAACTTGAAGGAACCGACTTTTTGAGATTATTCTTAAAGCCTAATTCTCAAGAAACTACTTTTAGGTTAACTTACTGCTTATTGACAATTCAATGATATATCCTGATACCTTTGATTGCTTCTGCATTTTATGTTGATTTTTCATTTCGTGGATCAATTCGAGGTATCCACAGTAAACCCATACTTTTTACCAAGCTTGGTCAGATCCTTCTTCCCAGGTATCCCGTCACAGTATCTTGGCGCAGAACCAATAGACTCCTGCCATTTTTTATATGCTTTGATAGTAGCAGTTCCATAGCTTCCATCATATGCATATTTGCTGCTGAGTAATCCTTCTTTAGCCAAAGCTTCTTCAACAATCTTCACATCATCATCTGCATCTGGAGTTATTTCACCTTGTGGTCTTGCGGGGTCATTAGCTGCAGCTTTTCGAAGAACAGATAATGATACAACTTCGTCTTCGCTTGCTTTATTGGGTAATTTTGTATTTTTTGATTGTGACTTGTAATTAGACTTGGTTAAGTCAATTTTAGTGAGTATGATATCTTCACCGTAGAAGTATTTAAAAATGCTAATCCAATCATACCCTTTATTAGCTAGTTTATTTGCCTGAACTTGCCCCATACAACCCCGATTATATGGGTTTTTAGAAGGAGGGTCAGTTCTCCAACCCAGAGAAGTTTGATAAATACTATCTCCACTCTTTCCCTCATTGTAAGTAACATACTTTGCCGTATTACCAGTTCCCTTTACGTAAAAACTGCAAATTGTATCTCCATCATATTTTAAAATGAAACCATTTGTTTCAGAAACTGCTTTTTTGTGGTTCTTATTGAGGACTTTATTAGGATTATAGACTTGGTCCCTCTCATCATCATATAAATCAAAATTTGATCCACTTGGATGGTTTTTCTTGTAGTAAGCAAATGTTCTTGAAACCACAGCCTGTGCCTTCATGGATTCAAACGGAGCTTCACCATTTTCTGCAGCTACAACATACGGCAAATACTCAGTTTCTATATCTAATACCTCAATTTGACCCGTAGCAGTTCTATATACTCTTATGGTATCTTCGGTTGGGGTAACTGTCTTCTTTCCAGCAATACCGCTTGCTGCTGGAGCAGTTAAAGATATTACAAAGAATACTAATAGTAAAAATGCCAAAAGCTTTCTGTGAAACATCTGCTTTACTCACCTCTATCGTTGTATCTTTCAGAAGTTATAACAATTCTTTATAGTTGAACCCTAAAATAAAACATCATTTGTGACAGATTCGGTGTGTAAAGACTCTTGTAAAAAATAGACTCTCATACGTAATTTTTTTCCTTTTAAAAATTAATCCTAACTAAAAATTTTTAAAAGGGAAGGGTTTTAAACTTTAAGTACCATAAACAATTGGCTACGTTATACGACGAAGATCTATTCTTTGTCCAAGAATCTTTAGGTGGCATCGGGTCCGGCAACCTTGATGCCACTAAACTCTTAAATGCTTTTTTTGATCTTTTCAAATCACCTCAATAAATATTTCTGTAAATCAATAGATATTTCTGTAAAATAACTATAAAGAGTCTTCGGTTTTACAAAGGTAAACAAGACTATCTAAGATGATTTTTTCGTATTATATCTCATAAATACGAATTTCTTATGAAATAGATGATTATTAATAGTAAAATATACGGTTTTAACCCAAAAATTTAAATATCTATTAACAAATTAAAAAAATAAAAATAGTATAGTTTATTAAATTTGAGTTTTTCCTTATGCAATTATTCTTATCTTTAATTTTGGCTAAAGGTTGCCTTTGAAGCTAATAAACTTATTCCTATTATTACAGACTGTCATGCTTTTTAATATTTTAAAGAACTGATATAAAATTTATATTTTTCTAGCTTTTGCATATGGTTGGCTATAAAGCCTTTGCTCCTAAGACCAGTAATATCTGACTTGACAAATGACTTACATAAAAGTAAATCGAACAAAGTCCACAACGTTAACTTATATGCAGACCTATTCACTTTTCTGAAGACTTTTATATGTGCACGGATTCACAAAGAAATTATAAACTATACTTTAAAAGTTTATAGAGCTGATAATAAGCCTTATAAAGTCTCTGGATAAAATGCAATTTTGGGGACTAATACATAATCAATATTTAGCTAATAAAGTAAGGGGAGGGTTATAATGAAGAATCTTTTTGATTTAACTGGAAGAGTTGCTATTGTTACAGGGGCTTCCTCAGGGCTTGGAGTGGATTTTGCAAAAGCTCTGGCAAATCAGGGTGCAAATCTTGCTCTCATTGCACGCCGGGAAGATAAATTGAAGGAAGTACAGAAGGAAATTGAAAAGCTCGGCGTAACCTGCCGCTATTATGTATGTGATGTAATGAAAACCGATCAAATTCAGGATACTGTAGAGCGGGTGGAAAAAGACTTCGGCAGAATTGATATTCTTGTAAATAATGCCGGGCTCGGGCTTGTTGATGCTGCCGAAAAAACAACGGATGAGATGTGGCGCACAATGGTTGATACCAACCTGAACGGGGTTTATTTCTTTGCCCGCGAGGTCGGAAAAGTAATGTTGAAGCAAAAATACGGAAGAATCATTAACATAGGATCGATTCACTCAGTTGTATCAATGAAAGAAATGCCGGTCACAGCTTATTGTGCAACAAAAGGTGGGGTTTTAACGCTCACAAAGGCTCTGGCAAGCGAATGGGCAAAAGAAGGGATTACGGTTAACGCTATCGGACCAGGATATTTTGCTCTCGGAATGGCTGAAGGGGTTGTTGCTGATCCGGAATTTGCGAAAATCATTGAATTCATGTGCCCGATGGGACGCCCGGGAAGGTCTGGAGAACTGGATACGACAGTCCTTTATCTCGCATCCGATGCATCAACATATATTACAGGTCAAATGATTATAGTTGATGGCGGCTGGACCTCAATTTAACAAAAAAATTTCTGTTTTATAATTTTTATTTCTTTGAGTTTATAATATTTATTTCCTTGAGATATAAAAGATAAAACTCTCTTCAAATATTAATTTTCATATTTTTTCTATTTTTCAATAAAAACATAGCAAATGCTGGTGCGCCCATTCGCAAATTGGATAAAGCTGCGATTAAGAACACCTTAACTTCTGGATTTACGTCTTCACTCGGATTACTATTTCTTAGCCAAAAGAGTAAAAAATTTTTTATACTCTGGCAGGCTAAATTCATTATTCTCAACACTCAGAATTTCAGGAGTTCTGAATGGGGGGTTAATTTACGGTTAATGAAAGTCCAGTTTTGCCTCGTCGGATTGGAACTGACGAATCCGCTGTTACTTCACTTCCTTTCAGGCTTACGGTTTCAGGCGTCCTTTTTGTTGTAATTTTACTTCTCTCCTCAGTTTATCTTTTTGATTTTCTGGAGGAGGCAAAGGAGAAGACAGCTCTGGACGAGGTCTCAAAGCTTACGGCTGCTGCCGAACAGCTCTCACTGCATGGAGAAGGAAGTGAAATTTCCCTGGAACTCAGGCTTCCTGAAGGCGTGAGTGTGGATTTTGGGGCTCTGCCCGGCCGGGAAGACAAATGGCCTGCGGATGCGAATGATTACTGCATCCGTACAGCAGAAAAGGTCACGTTCTACTATTCTGCCGCTTCATTTTCAAATCCTGAGCTTAATGGGCCCGTATCCCTTGCTTCTGGCAGGCACAGGCTTCTTCTATCTACAAAGCTCGAACCAAAATCCGGAAGATTATTCGTACTTATTTCCGAAAAAGAAAGCCTTTAAAAAATCTGACACTCAGGAGAAGATTTGCTGTGAGAAATTTTGCTCAGGATGACTCGGCATGGGCCGATTTTCTAATCTCAAAGGCGGCACTCATTCTTGCAAGCGTTATTTTGTTTGCAGGAATCTTTCATCTGGCTGCAAGCTTTAAAGAGCTTGAGATTCAGGAACAGCTTGATTTTCTTTCCCGGGACTTTAAAACTGCGGTAGATATGATTGGATCAAGTAACTCAGGATCGGATAACCTAAGACCAGATAATTCAGGTTCAGATAATTCAGATCCAGGTAATCCAGGTTCAAATAATCTTCAGGCGGATGGTTACTATTGTTTTGAAGATGAGGAAATTTTCAGGAATTCGCCTTTTATGGAAGATCTAAAAATAAAAGTCTCGGGAGAATACATCTGTCTTGAAACCAAGTATCGGGAACGGAGTTTCAGGGCTGTCAAACCCTTTACATTCAGAGTTTTACCATTTAATGAATCTGTTCTGCATGAAAAGCTCAGTACTAAATTCGGAGCTCAGGGCGGTGAAGAAACTCCCCTTACAGCTGATTATGCCGAAATAGAAGCTTTTCTTCAGGCTGTCGGGACAGATGAGGCAGTTCTGGATCCAAATGAAAAAATTTCATTGAAAAAAGAGCTTATTTATGTAAAAGATGAGGAGGGAATTTCTGCTTTTGGCTGTGTCCTTGTTTATCAATGATTGGCTCAAGGTTCATCTCAAAAGTATTCTCAAAAATCCCATCGAGAAACTGCTGCCCAAAGATTGGTTAGTGACTGTGTATCTACCCTGCACCGCCATAAAGCCTGTAAAACAAAAGTGCTCCGTAATGTTCACTGACGAGCGAGCAATAATTGAACCCCATGCCGATTTGCTTTCCATAGCACTCGCTGTCACAGGTTTCATGGTTTTTGCAGCCCTGATTTCGCAGACCTACTTCGGCTATGAGGACCGTTCGTTTGCCCTGGAGAATTACGAAAGCGCTTCCCTTCTTGCCGAAACCCTTGCTGACAATCCTATTCTGAAGACTGGAAGTTCAGGTTTGCTATCGGCAACTGCACTTGATTCTCTTTCGGATCCAGATGGATTCAATGAAAGAGAAAGGCTTTTTGCAAATTTTTCCGGGAACTACCGGTTTCTGGTTGAAATCCGCACAGAGGACGCCCAGTGTTGCTGGCGGATTGTACCGGACAATGTTGAACCTGAAGCTTTTGCCGATGGTAAGGAAAAGGTTGCAGCCTCTGTACCTGTTGTTATTGAGTTGAATCCCGCACAATCGGTGCCTGGATTCCTTACTGTCGTGATTTATAAGACGGCATGGATGTAAGAAAACCCGTAATAAATGACAGATATAAGTAAATTCTAAGCGGAAACAAGGCATGAAGTGTAAATATGGCTTGAGATGAGAGAGATCGCATGAAAAGAAGAAAAACTGAAGAAATCATAAAAGAAAGCCAGAGATCAAAGCTCCGAAGGCAGGGTAAAGTAGCGCATTTAAGAGCTTCTGAGATCTCCGGAAAGTACCGAAGGAAAAAAGCCGGGCTGGCTTCAAAGTGTTCAGGCTATTCCACAGTTTTTGATGCTATCTTTTTGCTTGTCCTGATTTCGCTTGCAGGTGTCGTGTTAATGCCCTCCATGAAGGCTGAAAATCAGTATTATGCAGCCGGCTACACTACTTCTTCAGAACTTGATGTTTATCTGCTTGAGTCGCTGCTTTCCTGTAAACTTGAGGATTTCGAATATGTAATTTCCCCTCTTGCTGCTCTTAATATCTCAGTACCTCAAAATTCATTTGTGGAAAATTCCTCTCATGCCCTCTTCGGGAAAGAGCAGAAACACAGGACTTTTGCTGACTTGGTCGCTGAATATCTTGCCCTTTCCCTGACAGTTTCAAATAATGATTCTTCGGTTTTTCTAAACCCTCTTGCTGCGAACTACTTTTCCCGGGATGCGGAAGTCCTCTCAGCGTATCTGGATCAAAAGACTGGAGGGAGATTCTCTTACAGGTTTGAAGCCTACTGGCATCCCATAAAAGCTTTTCCCATTCAAAGCGAACTTATTATAGGGGAAGAACCTCCTGAAAATGCTATCCGGCAAAGTACAGAACTTTCAATGCCTCTCTATGCCAGCACTACTTCAAAAACTTCTCTGCTTGCCTGTGTCAACGATTCCGTGCTTGAAGCTTCTTTTAACTCCTCAGATGAAGAAGCCAGTAAGATACTTTTTGAGGCTTTTAATGCTTCACTTGACGTTGCAGCTATTGAAGGAGCCGAAGCAGTTACCGGGTTGCTTTTCCCTTCGGATTATTTCGGATCGGTTTTCGGAGAGGAAACTGAGGAATCTTTCCAGATCCTGCTCTACGGAGTTTCCGAACGGCCTGCAGAGGGAATCTCTGGAGAAGAGGCTTTCGCAGCATATTTTTCGAATCTGCTTAAAGCCGGGTTCCCGATAGATTCTAGGACTCTTCCTGAAAATACGTCGGCGGCTGATCTTCCTTTACTTGAAGAACAAATGACCCAATATTTAAGGGATGAAATTAGAAACGCACTTGAAACTGAATTCTCAGATGAGATCAACGAAACGGTCTTTTCCATTTTTGAAGCTGAAAATCTTCAGAAAGCCCGGATGCTTCGGGACGAGCAGATTGAATCTGTTTACAGGCAGATAAACCCGGGCGGGGCGCGTATAATTTTGAGCTTCTGGAGTCCCTCGTCCTGAGCATAGAGAATATACTTGCCACTGAATCCTTTTATATAAATAAAGTTGAGTTTTTTATTTTTATTCAGGCATATGTATAATAACTGTCAATTCCTTTCCTTCAAGTTCTTGCCCTACAGAAGAAAGTCGTCCATTGCTCCTAAAAGCACCAGTGAATACTCGATCTTCAGGAGTAACCACAAGGTAACTTCGTTCTTTGTGTCCTACAATTATAGTTGCTTCCCTATTGGCATATTCTGTTTTTTTCGGAGCTGGATATCCTTTAGAATCAACGGTAAAGTATTCAACCTCATCGTTAAGGTTCGGGATTAATACCATATTACACAAAATTTTCATAGCAGTGGTCTTTGATGGTTTTTTAGGTTCTCCTGTCATACCTCTTTCTTATAAGACTCAGATTATATATTCTTTAGGACTTTAGAAAAGACTTAATCCTTCCTCTTCTCAACACAAAGTATATATGGTATGGTGCGTTCTCTAGTGATGTTTTTACCGAAAAATTTACGCTTTTGCAGGAATTCCTGAAAAGCCACGCAGCAGTTTGCTGTGGCGGATTAAAATCTCCCGATCGATGTATTGGTCCGTTATAGTCGGTAAAGATATAACTTCAGCCCGAAGAGCTTTCTTCAGGCATTGATCAATTGATATCAGGAGAAATATTATGGCAAAAATGCATACTAGAAGAAAAGGCAAGTCCTCTTCCACCAGGCCAAACAGAACTGAGCCGCCTGAATGGTGCAAGATCAGCGCAGACGAAGTTACAACAATTATTCTCGATCTCTGGAAGCAGGGAGTCTCCACAGCTGAAATTGGAATGACTTTAAGAGACCGCTACGGTGTCCCAGATGCCAAGCTTATCACAGGCAAGAAAATCACAACCATTCTTAAGGAGAACAATGTTGCTCCAAACGTCCCTGAAGACCTTACCAATCTGATTGTAAAGGCTCTCAGACTCAGAAAACACCTTTCTATTAACAAGAAAGATATCCATAACAGACGTTCCCTTAACCTTACCGAGTCCAAGATTAGAAGGCTTGTTAAGTACTACAAGCGGGAAAAGGTACTTCCGAAAGACTGGTTCTACACGCCTGAAACTGCAGAGGTGATGATTACCAGGTAAACACCTGGAAATCTTTTTTCACCTTTATGTTATTGTTTTTCTCTGTTTTACTCTGTTTTTTCGCTTTTTTCTGTTTTTCTCTGTTTTCCTGTTCTTTTCTGTCTTTTCCGACTTCTCCAACCGGCTTTGCTTCACTGTGTCAGTTATTTTTGCTCTTTTCTACTGCTTTTTAAGTTATTGCTAATTATTTCTTGAAGGAATTTCAGATCCTACCCTTTTTACAGGTTATTTTACGAGTGCTACTTCAGGATTTCCGGGAACTACGCACCGCATACCCGCAATCTCTCCGATAACTACTGGCAAGCCATATACTTCCTCGATTACCTGAGGTGTAATCACTTCGGCTCCTCCGTGTGCATGAACCTTTCCATCCTTCAGGAGAATAAACCTGTCTGCGTACCTGAGAGCCTGGTTAAGGTCGTGCATGGTCATAACGGCTGCAATCCCGTGTTCAAGGACAATCTGCCTGATAATGGCAAGGATCTCAACCTGGTTTCTCAGATCAAGGCTGCTTGTGGGTTCGTCAAGGAGGAGGACTTTTGGCTCCTGTACGAGGGAGCGAGCGATTGCGACTTTCTGGAGCTCACCCCCACTCATCTCGTCGATATAAGTCAGGCGCAGTTTTTCCATTGAGAGCAGCCTGAATACCGAGTCGACTATTTGAAGATCTTTTTCGGTTACATCCCATTTGATATGGGGTCGTCTTCCGAGCAAGACTGCATCAAAAGCAGTCAGCCTTCCGGTTTCCACCCTCTGGGGAACATATCCTACAAGGCGTGCAATTTCCATTGTTCCAAGGTCAAAAAGGTTATTCCCATCAAGATGAACTGTTCCTCCTTTAGGACGGAGAATCCTGTTAAGGCATTTTAAAAGTGTAGTTTTGCCAACTCCATTGGGTCCAAGGATCGCTACAATTTCTCCTTCATCAATAGAAAAAGCAATTTCGTGAAGGACTTTACGGTTTCGATATAGGAATTCAAGCTCTTCTACAGATAGAATCATCTTTTGTACCCCCTGAGAAGTAAGTAAATGAAAGCAGGTGCTCCCATGAAAGCCGTAAGGACCGAGACAGGAAGCACGTATGGTGATATTATAAGCCTGGCTGCGGTATCCGACACCAGAAGCAAGATTCCTCCAAATAGGGCGGAACCGGGTATCAGGTATTTCTGGTCGTCTCCTATTACTCTTCTAACCATATGAGGGCAGATAAGCCCTATAAACCCAATAACCCCAAGGAAAGCAACAATCACTGCCGAGACTAGGGCTGAAATTACCATGCTTGTTAACCTTATCCTCTCCACATTGACACCAAGACCTTTTGCGGTCTCATCACCTGCGTCTATGGCATTGTAGTTCCAGCAGTTTACAATAAAGAATAGGATTGCAAGCAGCACAACGCTTGTCATTATCTCAAGTTCCACCCAGTTTACCCTACCTACATCTCCAAAAGTCCAGAATACGACTGCTGCAAGTTGAGTATCGTCAGCAAAGTACTGGAGAAACATCGTGCCTGCGGTGAAGAGAGATGAAAGTGCAACTCCTGCAAGCACCATTACCTCGGGTGAAGTTCCCCGGATTTTCGAGATTAACAAGATCACTCCGGTTGCAAGGAGGCAAAAGAGGAAAGCTACCGTTGTAGTCATGTAAGGGTTGTTTATAATAACAGCATCTGCAACTGTGGATTGCATCTTGCCGGTGCCCAGAACTACTACAGACACTGCAGCTCCAAAAGCACCGGCATTTGAAACGCCGAGCGTAAATGGAGATGCTATCGGATTACGCAGGATGGATTGCATCACAACCCCTGCAACTGAAAGTCCAGCTCCTGCAACTATTGCAGCTAGAGCTTGAGGGAGCCGGATATTCCAGACAATCCTCCATATGTTCTCATCAGATTTGGTTATGGGTTCCTGACCTAATAATGTCTGCACCACTTTATAAAAAGGGATCTCTACCGCTCCTACCGAGATTGAGTAAACAAGCATAAAGAAGAGGAGCAGTAGCCCCCCCATGATCCAGAAGTACTTCCTGCGCACATATGCGAGATAGTCTTCCGGAACGGCTCCACTGGCAAAATGCACCTGTTTTTACCCTCCATCCATCATAGCGGAATCTGTTTGAACCCTAAATTGTCGTACTGTTCGTTAAGGTCCGAAAATACGGGTTTGCCAACAAAGAAAGTGTATATCTCGTCAGCCTTTGCCTCAGGATCGATATCTTCAAACCTGTCCGGATAGAGCACTTTTCCAATAAAATAAGCATTTGCCAGCACGGACTCATAGTTGGTGCTGTAGAAGTTATAGGGGATTACTCCATACACTTTGCCGTTCTTTACTGCCGAAAGCCCTTTAAGTGACGCATCACTCTTGAGTTCTCCAACTGCACCTTCATTACCGAGCTGGAGGGTGCCAACATCAATAAATATATACTCTGGATCCCAGTCTACAAGAGCCTCTTTAGCAATATCCGCATGTTCTGTGCCCATGCCGGCTGCGACATTATCTGCATTTACCCAGAGGAACGGCGCGTAAGCAGGCTCTGTGGAGACTATTCCGTGAGCTCCTGACATACTTACTCCACCAACATAGACCGTCTTTCGTTCGGATTTCGGAATGTCCGCAGTCCTGCTTTCAAGATCCTGCATGGTAGCCTCGATATAAGCAATTACCTCTTCTGCTCTCTCCTGTTTGCCTACAGCCTCGCCCATAATCCTGAGAGAACTATACATTTCGGCTTTTTGCTCCTCATTGTTCAAAGACCCGTAAGGGAATGAGATAACAGGGATACCGGTTTTACTCTGAAGGGTGTCAGCTTCAGCAGCAGCCTGTGTCGATGCCTGGCCAGTTGTGCTGCTTTTCAAGATAATCTGGGGGTTAACCTCAATGAGCTTCTCAGGATCATCCTTGCCTCTGAACTCACCAATCAGGGGATAGTCTTTGAGCTGCGGATTTGCAAGGAAATAGGGGCGGCCTTCAATCTCATTTACCTTTTTCTCCATGCTATCGACTCCTACTACATAATCCTCAGCCTGGAGGTATACAAGGTAGCGCAGACAGCCGGATCCCGAGCAAACAACCTTTTCCACGTTCCCGGGTATGGTCACTTCTCTGCCAAACCCATCCGTGAGTGTAAGCTCTGCTGATTCAACTCCTTCATTGGCATCTACAGCTCCTGAAGCTTCCGCCGGAGCCGGTACTTCAGAATTATCAGCCGAAGTAGAATCCTCAGCACATCCCGAACTAATAACTAGGGCAGCAATGAGTATTCCAACTAGGATAATTTTATTTAATTTAATACTATATCCCACTTTCATGTTATTTTCCTCTGTAATTAGAGAGTGAAAGTATTACATAAAGCTAACTTAATTTATCTGTTTATTATTTATATCTTAAAAGATTCTCAAAATTGATGAGCTATTATAACTTTTAAAGCCTGATGAACATAAACTAGCAGCACTATCTGAGTTCAGTCTGAGTTCAATCATTGAAATCGACATCTGTGAATGCTTCTTTTTTGTAGATTTAAAGCTGCAAAAGATTAACTTCATGAAAACTGATCGAGTAAGAAAAGATTTATTTCATGAAAACTGATCGGGTAAGCTTTGATTAAAATTAGATAAACTCCTCAAAAGGGATAAAGCTCGGATAATGAAAGTTAAGATAAGTGAAAAATAAATGAAAATTGAATAATACAGGATGAAATCAAATAATAATATTTATTTTGAGGCTATCCACAAAAAGTTAATTCAGTATTCAGGTTCCAGTCCCTCGATCATGGAAAATGTTTTATCCAGTTCGGATTCTTTTTCTACCCTCTGTTTTTTCTCCTTTTCCTGCTGAATCGCCTGGATGGCTATATTATACAGTTTTTCCATCTCATGAGCTGACTCCAGAGTGAGTACGGACAGAACCTGGGGATACTCTCCACTACGTACGATTATTCCCTTAAAGACATGCCCTATGGCTCTGGATAGTTTTTCGATTTCATCTGAGATATCATCTACGTTCAGGTACTTGCGGTCGCCTTTTATAATGATCATTGCACGGCTTGCTTCCTTATATACATCTGTGGAAAAGAGAAGTCCAGCTGGAGAGAGGGTACTCTGGATTGCAGTTTTTATAGATGTTTCCTTGTCTGATTTAAAAAAGCCCATTGTTGCAAGACCTGCTCCCCCGCTCATAACAGATTTAAAGTCCCCAAGGTCAGTTACCATCATCATTTCACTATCAAGGGCATCGAGCAAGAAAAGAATGCGTTCGGCAATCATGTCGTTAATGCCGTTATAGGCTTCCTGAATGCTTCCTCCAATGTTTTTAAGGTACTGGTTATCTGCAAGGATTATCCCATCTGTTCCGCTCTGGCGGATTTCCCGGATTGAAAAAGCAGTGTTCTGAAGATAAAGCGTTCCTTCCTCCCTGAAAGGAAGCACAACAAGGCAATAAACAGGATAGTTATACCTATTCTTCATTTCTTTTACGAGCAGAGGGGTAAAAGAAGAACCTGTTCCTCCTGATGCCGAGGTTATCACGAAAGCAATATCAAAATTTCCCCTTTCCTCGATCTGCCGCATTATTCTCTCTTTTTTTTCTCCAAAAACCTGTTTTCCGATATTCCGGTTTGCACCAACCCCATGCAGATGCTCGATATGGATTCTATCTTTTGCTTTCGTAAATTTCATTTCCTTGAGATCGTTAATTGCAGTGTTCAGTGCAAGAGTCTCAACGTGGCTCTTAAATTTCTGCCTGGAATAAAACCTGGCAAGTCTGCTGCAGTTTTTCCCCCCTCCCAGAGCACGCCGGTTAATAGCATCAAGAATTCTGTTCCCACACTGCCCATTTCCTATTATCAGTATATTAAGCAAAAAACTCCTCCGTTTCGAAGATATTCCGAGATCTTCCTGCTGGAGCTAGTTCTCAGCTTTTATGATCTACGGTTACACTCCCCAGAGTTTTACCTCGAATTGTTTTTCTAATATCCCACCAATTATTCTAATATCGATATTCTTTATGCTTTCTATATATATGGATACCCACAGCTGCCAGAATAATGGTAGAAACTACAATATACAGCGGACTTTTAATTAAAAAATCGAACTTTCCTTCTTTCACATTTATATTCAAAGTGGTTGAATTATTATTCACCTTTTGATTCTGTGCCTCTATGCCGTTATTATATTCATAAGAAAGCCTGGAACTTATGTTATAGATTCCCACTTCTTTTGCCCTTAAAGTGTATGTGAATTCTTTATCATTATTTGGTTCCAGGGTTTCAATGTATATCCTGGGGGTTCCACCGATGGACTCGATGCCTTCTTCCCCTCCCACATATTCAAAGCTTTTAGGAAGATGGATATCAACCCGGACAGCCTGTGCAGGAGCATTACCTGTGTTTCTCAGGATAATGCTCGAGGCTATTTTTTCATTCCTTTCTACGGATAAGCTGTCAACGTTCATTCTGGCTTCCACGTTTGCATGCAATTTGTTTCCTTCACTCACAGTTATGGAAGGTATGTTAGAAGATATCTGGTAGATCTGCCCGATACTATTGGTGTAGCTCGCATTAACAGCTTTGAGGTCAAAAGTTCCCGCAGCGGTTGCCTTTAATTTATATATATAAACGAGCGTTTCAGGGACTGATTCCCCATGCTCCATTTTAGGAATCGTACTTGGGACTTCATATATGGTTTCTTCAAGGACAAAGTGTTCTTGCTTCGGGTCTATAAACGTGATGTTATTTGCAGTATCGTTTCCGATATTCTTTGCCTTTACCGTAACAGTTACAGTTTCTCCGAGTTTGATTTTCGATTTATCTATGCTTTTTGTTATCACGACTTCAGGGTCACCTGCAAAAACTGCTTCAGATCGCCCATTTTCAAGAAGTTTGTTTATATAAAGGTCTCCTGGATTGTAGTTTGACAGCGTAATCACAACCGTGGCAACTCTCCCGCCATGCACCGACTTAAGACGCATCTCGACTTTGCCCTTTTCCTCAAAACTAAAATTGGCAGTCTTGTTTACACCCAGCAAGCCGTCCTTTACTTCTTTATCTTTCTCATAAACATAGTATGAGGCTGTATTGGCTTCTGGAAAAATATCAGTAAATTCGATTATGTAATTATTAAGCTGGTATGCCTGCCCTTCCTTAATGTCACCTTCATATATTGCAGTTTTTGCCGATGCTGTGCTGCCAGATCCCAGCAGAATGAAAAACGCAAGTAACAAAGTTGTATGAATCTTTTTCAGTTTCACTTCTGCTACCCCAAAGACCCTGATAAAAAAGCCTGTCTATAACAGATTACTACTTAAATGTTTTAGATAAGCTTTTTTAACAGTAATTTCACTCCCTTGACCCTAAATATTTTCAACAAAAACAAATATAAAGTTTGTGATCTCTTTTTATTCTTTTTTAAAAGAAAAATCTGAAAATAAGCCTTTAGACCTGTGAATTCGGTTTCTAACCGAACTTTAAAGCTAACGGATTTTTTCCTGATCTATTAACAACATAAATTTTATGATTTACCTGTTTCTCTTATCTCCTTTTTTATATTTTATATTCCTTCCTGTTGCTACCTTAATAAGGGTTTTAACTCATTATTTCCAGGCTGAGATCTATCCATCTGGACTTATGGATAAGAGAACCCATAGATATTACATCCACTCCCGTTTTTGCATAATTTTCAAGGTTTTCCAGGGAAATCCCTCCGGATGCTTCCACAATAACTGAGTCTCTAAGTCCTTTTTCTTTAAGGATTTCCAGTGTTTCCCTGACGGCTTCGGGCTGCATGTTATCCAGCATTATAATATCAGCTCCGAGTTTTGCAGCGAGCACGGCATCTTCTGCAGACTCCACCTCAACTTCTATTTTCCGGGTGAAGCTGGTTTTTTTCGCAGCATTAATTGCAGCTTCTATTCCCATCAGCTTGACATGGTTATCCTTAATCATAACCGAATCAGAAAGGTTGAACCTGTGGGTGTCTCCTCCACCCGCAGCCACAGCCAGTTTTTCGAATTTCCTTATGCCTGGAGTGGTTTTTCTGGTGCATGCCACCCTTGTGGTCTCAGAATGCTTCCTTACTATATCCACGCATGCTCGGGTAAGGGTTGCAATCCCGCTGAGGTGGCCAAGGAAATTCAGGACAAGCCTTTCTGCTCTAAGGATAGATACAGCTCCTCCCTTTAGCCTGAAAATTATATCGCCTTCTTTGACATGGTCTCCATCTTTAAGCGTCGTCTCATCCTGAACTCCAAGATAGCAAAAAATTGATTCGGCTTCTTTAATTCCGGCAATAACACAGGCTTCTTTCGTAAAAATAATGGCTTCTACAGGTTTGTCAGGTACAATAGTGCACGAGACATCATCGTATCCTAGATCTTCTTCTATAAATCTTTCAACTTCTTTAATAAGCATAATTTTACCCTGCTATGTTATGATCCCGTAATTAATAAGAGGTACGGTGTCCTTGCTACCGGATTATGTAAAAACAGTAGAAAGCAGTCTATATATGAATAGAGAAAGGTAAATCTTCTACTAAAGGGGCTCAGCAGAAGATTTAAAGATAGGAAATGGAATACAGTATCCCTGTCCTCAGGCTTATGAAGCCTGCTGCTAGAAGTAATAATAAAACAACATGATTTTATTGGTTGTTTCTCAGGAGCCTGGAATGCTGAAAATAGGAGTTATTGGTTGCGGATTTATTGGCGGACAGATTTGCAGAGCTATTGATAGCGGGGCTTTTGATGCGGAGCTGTATGCTCTTTTTGACTCTTCTCAGAGCAAAGCCCTTAAACTTACAGCCTCCCTGAAAAGGTACAGCCCTGCATATATGAGAATTGAGGAGTTACTGCAAAGCGTAGACCTTGTTATTGAAAGTGCCTCTCAAAACGCTGTCAGACTTATAGTACCTCAGGCTCTTGAAGCAGGGCGTGATGTAATGGTACTCAGTGTAGGTGCGCTTGCGGATGAAGAACTCCGGGAAAAACTCTTCAGGCTTGCAGAACAGAACAATTGCAAGCTGTATTTCCCTTCAGGAGCAATCGTGGGTATAGATGGAATAAATTCCGCCTCGGCTTCCGAAATTTCCTCAGTTACCCTTACTACCCGAAAACCGCCTCTGAACCTTGCAGGAGCCCCACACATTGAAGCCCTTGGAATTGAGCTTGAAAAGATCGAAAAAGAAACCCTGCTTTTCGAAGGGCCTGCGTCAGAAGCGGTCAAAGCCTTTCCTGCAAACGTAAATGTTGCAGCTACGATAAGCCTTGCAGGTATAGGCTTTGACCGGACGAAAGTAAAAGTAGTAGCCGACCCTTCCCTTTCCAGAAACGTGCATGAGATAACCGTAGAAGGCAAATTCGGCAAATTTTTCACCAGAGTCGAAAATGTTCCCTCCCCTGAGAACCCGAAAACAAGTTACCTTGCAGCCCTCTCTGCAATCTCCACCCTGAAGAAAATCCTGAGCCCGGTCCAGATAGGTACCTGAGCTCGGAAAAAGCAAGAATTTAACTTGCCGCCTAACACTTTTTCTCACAATCAGAAATCTAATATTTCTTCTCTAGTTTACCTGAGTTGAAGAAATTGTCAACCCATAACGAGACGGAACTTGGGAAGCGAAAAGAGAAGCGTACTGTTGCACTTGCAGTGCAACTCCCAGAAAATCTTTGTTTTTCTGTGATCCCGAAGCGCAATTCGGGCGAGACTCATAAATATTATATAGTGCGGAAGAGTTAAGCACGTAAGTTCCCAGAAGCAAATGGTATATGTACAAAAAGAGTATACTGGATAAGGTTTCCTTTGTTTAACTCTTTTCTACATCCATTTGCCTGTTAGACTTCCGTTAAATTAAAACTGGTTATCTCAAGCTTGACCTTCAATCTCAGATCCGAGTCTTATTTTCGGATTTTGTTTCAAAAACCAGGTGGTCAAATGCAGCAAGCAGAGCTTATTGAAAGGATCAAAGAACTCAAATTAAAACGAAATGCAGTTATTCTTGCTCATTACTATGCCCGTCCTGAGGTTCAGGATATTGCAGATTTTGTCGGAGACTCTCTTGGTCTGAGCCAGGAGGCTGTCCGTCAGACTGCTGATATTATTGTTTTTTGCGGTGTTCATTTCATGGGAGAAAGCGCTGCAATTCTCTGTCCTGACAAAACTGTCCTTTTGCCGGAAATCGATGCCACTGCCCTATGGCAGACATGGTGGATATTGAAGGTCTCAGGCGAGAAAAGGAAAAGCATCCCAATGCCCTGGTTGTTTGCTATGTTAATAGTTCGGCTGCCATCAAGGCTGAATCTTACATCTGTTGTACATCGGCTAATGCCGTTGAGGTAGTAAATTCACTGGATGTCGATGAAATTATCTTTGTGCCTGATAAAAACCTGGCTGCCTACGTTGAAGCTAGGACTGACAAAAAAATCATTCCCTGGGAAGGACACTGCCCCACTCACCACCAGATCCTGAGAGAGGACGTCCTTAGAATGAAGGAAAAGCATCCTGAAGCTAAGTTTATTGCACATCCCGAGTGCCGCCCTGAGGTTCTGGAGCTTGCAGACCACATAGCAAGCACACGAGGGATGATTATGTATGCAAAGAACTCTCCTGCAAAGGAGTTTATTATAGGTACGGAGTGTGGACTTCTCCACGGTATCCATAAAGCAGCCCCTGAAAAGAAATATTATTGCATTTCCGAATTCACCTGCTGCCCGAGCATGAAAATGATCAATCTTGAGAAAGTCCTGATCTCCCTTGAAAAAATCCAGCATATAGTGACCGTTCCTTATGACGTCAGGATCAGGGCAAAAAAAGCGCTTGACCGTATGCTTGCAGTAAAAATCCGATAAAGGTCTGGTACTTTAAACCTTGCAGCCTCTAACGATTTATTCAATTGCAATTATAAAGATAACAAGGGACAGGTATAAAAAATCCACCTGCCCCATCTAATTTAATTCATTCTCAGATCTTTTTCTTTAACACGCAGTACCCGGCAATAATCATGAAAAGCGGTAAGGAAATTGCCATAAATATCCTGGCTGCTCCCATCGGATCCTTGATTCTACTATCTCCTCCCGCGTTTCCGCTCATAGCTGCCCTTCCTTCGCTTCCAATGCTTCTCAGGGGTATCTTATTTGCGCCCTGGATTTCTCCACTTCCTTCGTATTCCGTTATTGCAAAGAAAGAATAGCCAGGGGTTTCCGCTTCAAAGTAAACGTAATTCTTGTCTTCTCTGACTTTTTCAGTATAAAGGGGCTGCCAATCTTCGTCGTACCTTTGAAGAGTTATCAGAGTCTCATTAATATTCTCATCCTTAATCCACGATTTTTCAACCTTAAACTCTATAAGTCCGTTTCTAATGGAAGTGGGAAGTCCTGCTCCCTTATCTCCTACCCAGACATTTACATGCTTATAGACCTTGCCTTGAGGAGTTGTCGGGACAAGAGTGGATTTGTTTTTAAGTTCTTCTACAACTGTTGTTGTTCTCCTGAAAGTCTTCTTCGGATCAAATTTGATGTAGGTAACGCATGTAACACCTTCTACAAAATCAAATTTGACAGGGTAACCACTTATAACGCTTCTGGTAGCAAGTTCCTTGGCGGCAATATTGCTCGCATCCTCACTAGAAACAAGGTTCATTCCCCAACCGCTAGAGGACGAACTGCCAGAAGAGGATGAATTGTTAGTAGGGGATGAACTATCGGAAGAAGAATTGGAATTATTATCTTCTTTATTTTCCCTGTTATCTAAAGTTACAGTATTAGGATTTTTGGTGTTTGGATTTTGTTTATTTGGACTCTTTTTATTTGGACTTCTCTCATTTGGACTCTTTTTATTTGGACTTCTCTCATTTGGATTCTCCTCATTTGGGCTTTCCTCATTTGGATTCTCCTCATTTGGATTCTCCTCATTTGGGCTTTCCTCATTTGGGCTTTCCTCATTTGGATTCTCCTCATTTGGATTCTCCTCATTTGGGCTTTCCTCATTTGGGCTTTCCTCATTTGGATTCTCCTCATTTGGATTCTCCTCATTTGGATTCTCCTCATTTGGATTCTCCTCATTTGGATTCTCCTCATTTGGATTCTCCTCATTTGGATTCTCCTCATTTGGATTCTCCTCATTTGGATTCTCCTCATTTGGATTCTCCTCATTTGGATTCTCCTCATTTGGATTCTCCTCATTTGGATTCTCCTCATTTGGGCTTTCCTCATTCGAAGTTCCATCTCTCGGATTTTCCTCATTCAGATTGGGACCTGCTGTATCACTTCCATCATTTCCGGGATCCTGATCTATAGCAGATGCCATACTGGAGATTGTCCCGGGAATTATTAGTATTATAACTAATATATAAATCAAAGAGCTAAAAAAATCGGCTTTCATCTTATTGGCCTCCACCCATGCGTCAGTAAACAAAAATTTCCGGTTCTTTCCTAATTATTAACGGAATAGTATATAATTCGTATAAATAAAATTAAGATCTTGATTATAGTAGATTTTTAATAGATCCTAAGTCAACACATTTCTTTGCTCCAGTTCAATATTTGAATCTGTTTAAGATTGAACAAATATTTATTTGAGTTTAGGGCATTTTTTGGGTTTGCCTGTTTCTGAAATTGGTAAACCTTTTATATATCAAAGGGAAGAACGGCAGGACATAAAACCGTCTTACTTAATATTAACTTTTTAATTAGTATGTTACTATAAATTTCCTTTGATTCAATATCCGCATATTTACTATATAGCTTCCTCTTACATCGCATAATTTTAAATAAATCAAAAAATAAAATATTTCAAGAAGCCCATATTATAATTCTTTTTATTCCCTTGTTAGTTGTATTCTTCCTCCCTGAAATCCTGTCCTTCATGTAACCTCTCGTAATAATCAGTAATTTACTCTCTAATGCAAATTTTATACCAGAACCATTGACTCGAAACCGTTGAACTGCGACCCTTTTACGAAAAGGCTTGACCAAAACCGTTGCACCGGTTTATCACCAAGCGTTGTGCCGCTTGACCACGCCGTCACGCCGTTTTCGATAAAACCTTCTCAAAAGGTTTTCGCTCAAGCCTTTTTTGAAAAGGCTTGTGATCAAACTTTTTCTTAAAAAGTTTGTGTTTATCACGCCAGATAGGGTTAGGGGATAAAGTTCTAAAATCCAAGATTATGCCGTTTTTGATCAAACATTATAGAAATTTGCGGAATTGGAGTGGAAATATTATAAATTCTGTCCAATAGATACGCTTCTTGAGCGAACGAGGTGAAAGAAAAAGGAGCCATCCTCCCAAGACGGGATTCGGGCGAGAAAATCCGATACCTTTAATACTTTGTAATACTGCTTTGTACTGATGTCTGCAGGCATACGCACATATCTGGAACTTATGAGATACGAAAACTGCCTGATGGCGGGTTTTGCAGCCGTAATCGGAACACTGATCGCTTTTAATATCCTTATCTCTGAAGCCCCAGGATCTTATAGCCCTGAAGATTTTCCTTTTTTTTATTCTTGCCTTGTATTCCTAGTCGTATTCTTAGTCTCAGGTGCAGGAAATACCATTAATGATTATTTTGACGTGAGGATAGATTCGATAAATCGCCCTGAGAGACCTATCCCCTCAGGTCGGGCAACGTTAAAAGAAGCTCTCTATTTTTCTTACACTCTGTTTGCCCTTGGCACACTCCTAGCTTTCTGGATTAACTTAATCTGCGGATTTATTGCCCTGTTTAATTCCCTGCTGCTAATCTTCTATGCAAAAACTCTCAAAGGCACTCCTCTTTTAGGAAATCTGAGCATAGGCTATCTCACCGGGTCAACCTTCCTGTTCGGAGCTTCAGTTTTCGGGTTTGAAGGACTGGACGTGCTTTTCGTACTCTTCCTGCTAGCAGCCCTCGGGATTACTGCCAGAGAGATTGTAAAGGATATTGAGGACATTGAAGGGGACAAGATCGAAGGGGCAGACACCCTGCCTATCAGGGTCGGGGCAAAAAAGGCAGGTTACCTTGCAGTATTTATAGGACTCCTTGCCGTGCTTTTAAGCCCTCTTCCTTACTTTATGCAGATTCTTGGCGTACGTTATCTTTATCTTGTCCTTCTGGCAGATATGGGATTTCTCGCAGCCATCTACCAGTTACTTATCAGGAACAATCCTACAAAGTCCTCAAGAATGTTCAAGATAGCTATGTTCTTTGCTCTCATTGCTTTTATTGCCGGGGTATAATTTCTTTCCGGCTAAGCAATACAAACCGTTTAGAAAAAAACTTTTTAGAAAAATGTTTTATCAAAAAGTTTTTAGAAAAAAGTTTTTCAAAAATTTGTAGATCCTTCTCTATTAAACTTACTTCAGCAGATTGGACATTTTCCTGCGACCAGTTCCATTGAAAAATCCCGTATATTCTCAAGCTCTTTTTCCATTACTTCGGCTACTTCCTTTTCTACTTCGCTTGCAGATCCTTTCTTCATTATCAGCTGGGCAGTGGCGATCTGGGGCTGATCTATTGGAGTCCCGATTTCGCTTAAAAGCCAGACATAAACTTCGGAAACATCAGGCACTTCTTTATAGATCTGGGCTGCAATCCTGTGGGAAAGCAGGTTGTAAACTTTTCCTATATGGCTCACAGGATTTTTGCCTGCTGCGGCTTCGCTGCTAACAGGACGGTTCAGGGGAATTACTCCGTTTACTCGGTTTCCGCGTCCAACCTGCCCGCCGTCCGCATCTTCTGCAGAAGTGCCAGTTACAGTGGTATAAATTCCCTGCAGCCCCCTGCCCGGAACATCCAGAGTGTTCAGGGAAGCTGTCGGCTTCAGGCACATACAGCCTTCAAATTCAGCTCTTGCTTTCTCTGCAAACTCGGCAGCAAACTCTTCTATCCGCTCGTGAAGTTCGATTTTCTTCTTAAAATACTCATTTTCGGATTCAACAAACCTGTCCACCAGCGGCATCGCAACAGTCAGATGTATGTCTTCCTTATGCCTGAGTCCCATAACTTTTACATCTTCTCCGGATTCCGGATACTCTTTTTTGAACTTCTTCGAGTTCAGGTATCTCTCACATTCAAAAACAAGCCTTTCAGTAGGGCTCAATGGTGCATATCCGACTGCTGCGGATGTGTCGTTTGCCCCGAGAATTTCCCCTCCTCTGATAAATATATCTGTAAGTTCTGCAGAACCTTTTTTTAACTCTACCTGATAGATAAGATTCTCAGGATCCACAAACCGGAGGTTATCCTGAATCCATTGCTTCGCTGTACTGATCGCAAGCTCGGGAACGTCAATCTCTATTCCCTGAAATTCAAAAGTCGCCCTGTCCCCGATGATAAGCCTCATAGGGCTTACTACTCTGCCTCCTCCTAATTTCCCTTCCACTTCTCCTGCAACAAGCATACCTTTGTCAATGTTATAGTGCAGAATAGTCCCAAAAGTCTCAAGGTATTTCTGGCTCAAGTTCACTGATATTTGTTCCATAACTGCATCGCAGATATAATCCGGATGCCCTAGCCCCTTTCTTTCAACAACTTCAACTCTCTGGCGGTAAACCTCAGGCGCTTTTAATTCTTCTACGACTATATTCCTCAAACTCTCATCCCCCAAATTCTAAAAATACAATTACACTAAAGGCAGTTGCATTAAAGGCGTTAACTCCCCTAAGGCTTGATAAAGATTAATGATACTATTTTTCACTGAGATTTATGTTCCAATAATTCACCGAGATTCATGTTTTAATAGTAGCCCGAAATTAAGTTCCATGATAAATTTCAGGCATTATATCGGTCGAATTTAAATCCTTTCCGATGAATCTCAGGAATCGTGCTGTTATCATTATTCAAGATTAACTTATTAAATGAATTCCAGTTCTTCAGATGATCCTTTTTTGCTTTTGTTCTGGCTTCCGGATTCGGGTTCACTTCCGGTTTCCGGAAGATGTTTCAGGTACTCTTTCATCATCATGGGGAAAGTATTTGCAGGCACAAAACGTACTCCAAGCTGCTCAGCCCACTTCTCAATCCCATAATCACTTGCAATAACTGCGGCGTCAAGCTCCTTGGCAAGGATGAGAACATCAATATCAGGAGCACTATCAAGAATCCCATATCTCAGGGCAGCACGATATTTATTCCGGAATTTGCCAATTATCCCCCCGATTACTTCCCTCTCAACTTCTTCCTTATACTCTTTTTTCTTATTTTGCGGATTTTCCATGAAGAGGCACTCAGTAGCGGCTTCCCATATCGCATCTTCCGCAACTCCCATGCCCCGGTTGATCCTTTCCCGCATATAAGTAACATATTCATGGAAAATCTGAGAAGTTACACTAACCCTGTATCGATCAGGAGATTTTTTCACAAGCCAGGTATCTATTTTTGCCATAACTTCCCTGTCACAGCCATTGTGGCTTGCGAATTCATACATCTCTTTATACACTGACGGATAGGGCACGTAACAGCTTATCCCGAACTGCAGGCGAACATTGGCTATCAGGTCAAGGATTGCCTTCATTCCCTCACAAAGGGAAGTATAACCCATAACCTCACGCGTCTGCAGATCCGTCAATGCTGTAGTATCCAGCACAAATCTCTGTTTGAGCATTTTTTCAAACCTTTTAGAACAATCTATTTACCCATTTTATGTATTGATCAATGATCAATAAAATTCTTTGTTTTATTCCGATCATTTACTAACTTTTTATCTTTTTTCTGTTTTTATAGTCCTTCTTTTTTTATTATCTGTTTATTTTTTAATCAAAATCAATAACTGTATATAGTTTTAAGACATATATTTTCATAGGGAAGTTAAAACCAGAGGCTAAAAAGCTATCTAAAACAAATTTTATAAAGTGTCTTCTAATGTTGTTTCGACTCAAATGCGAGAAGCATTTTTGAATCAACATTAGAATAAATGTTGTGCTGTTAGTCTTTATGTTTGCTTTTCAGCTCTGGACCGATCTTCTCGAGATCGATGTGCAAGTCGGGTAATACCGGCAAGTAAGACACAGCTCAATGATGTGAAAAATTGAGCCGGATTGGACACCTCAAAATAGCCCGATTCGGTATAATGGTAATAAGCTGAAAATGGGGTATATGATTTGAGTGAAAACACGGAGACATTGAAGCCCTGTGTAGGCTCAGCATAGGGCATGGTGAGAAACCCTCTGAGTAAGGGAGGCGACACAATGAAGGAGTATTGCAATATTTGCGGTCGGGAATTGCTGGAAGACGTAATGGTTGTGGACACTAGCTTGGATATGAAACCAATAAAGTTCAAAGAGGTCCACGGGGATAAGTCCGATCTGATCTGCATTGAGTGTGCAATTGATTCGATTGAAAATCCACCCTTTGTATGTTCAAGATGCGGGCAGCCAATCGAATTTAATGAAAAGTTCTATGTATTCAGGGAAGCAACCACAAAACCTGGCGGTCCCAAAGTTGACTTTAAAGAGATATGTCTTGATGATAAATATATCTGCAGCACATGTTTTTCTGAGATAATGAATCCCGAGGGTGACGAAGAAGATTAAATGGAAATCTGTGTGTAAACTTAATCCCTCTGCCTGAATTTTTAATCAATAGGCAGGAATCAGGCATCAGTTACCGAGAATTTCTGCCCGGAAATACAGAACTATTCTTCAGTTCTGTCACCAGTTTTTTCTAATTTTTTCCGGATTTTTTCCCCTTTATTTTCTTTTTTGTTTCTTGTCCTTACTTTTATTTTTCTTTGCCTTTTTTCTTCTTAAGCTATCTAAAAGTTCTTCATTTAAAAATTGATAGTTCATCATATTCCCTATTCAATTACTCGCGGATCCATGAAATTAGATTTTATAAAGCATAAATATTAATCTTATAAAAGTAGAGACTATTGATCTAATAAACAGAGTTTGACAAACATAATCCAATAAACGGGGACTGACAAATAGAACCAGATAAATAGAATAAATAAAAACAGATAAATAAAATCTGACAAATAGAGCGACTGATATCTATAAGCATGGTAATTCTGTTTGTTTTGTTTTATTAAACTATCCATGATCTCGCGGGGTAATAGATTGAATGAAAGCAGTGTGATTGAAATTGGAGATATGAACTGGGGAGAAATTGTAGAGAGCTCTAAAAAGCCGGTTATTGTAATGTTCTACAGCTCTACCTGCCCTTATTGCAAAGCTATGGAACCTTATTTTATAGACTATGCAAAAGAATTCAAAAACTCGGCAATTTTTGCCCGTCTGAATATTGAAACAAATCCATGGACTGCAGAAAGGTACGGCGTTCTTGGCACGCCTACGTTTAAGTTCTTCTGCCGGGGAAGACCCGTGTGGGAGCAGGTAGGCCAGATCTATCCTTCCATACTGAAAAAGGCAGTTGAAGATATGATTAATTACGGAGAAGAATGTATAAAGAAAAGCACTCCAATCGGTCAGGACATCACGGGATACGTTTGACCTGCGGGTCAGCACCCAGGTTCTTTTTTTCCTTTTCTTTCTGCCTGTAGATTCCTCTCTCACAAGCCCGAACTTCTCAAATATAGCCTGAACTGCAGCCAGGATACTGACAAGCCTGTCTTCCCTGCGATATTCAACCTCAGCTTTTCTAAAATCTTTTACTATATTCTTAGAAAAGGAACTTATCAGAAGAGAAGGTTTATGTATACAGACATGCCCACATAAATTCTCTCAGATCAGTACTCCATTTGAGACATGAACCTGTAATTACTCTTACAATAATCTCTTAATTAATCCTGTAAATTAATTAATCCTGTAAATTTTGAGGAATAAAAATGGATATTGAAGATTCTTCTAAGAACCTTACAACTCCGATTAGGGGTGCAAAGATAGTTGCGGATATGACTGTAGACGAGCTTGTAAGGGAATATAGTGGCTGTGCCTTTGGAGCAGGCAGGCTGGCTGAAGCCGTGGATATCTATTATAAAATGCTGGCTTCCGAGAAAACTACGAAATTTTTTGGGCTTGCAGGAGCTATGATTCCAGCAGGCATGAGAAATATTATCGCTGATTTGATACGCGACGGCTATATCGATGTGCTTGTTACTACTGGAGCAAATATGGTACATGATACTGTTGAGGCTCTGGGTCTTCACCATTATAAGGGTACAGCCTGTGCAAATGATATCCAGCTCAGGCACGACTGCATCGACAGGATCTATGACGTCTACCTGCCAGACCAGCACTTTACCGAACTTGAAGAATTTCTGCAGAGCATCTATGCCGGGCTTCCTAAGGAAAAACTTTCTATCCGGCAGGTTCTCACTGAGATAGGGAAAAACCTTGATGACGATTCCTCTATCCTGAAAACCGCAGCAGATATGGGCGTGCCTGTGTACTGCCCTGCCATTCAAGATTCTGTAATAGGGCTTCAAGCCTGGTTATATAAAGAAGGGAATCCTCTGCATGTGGATGCTTTTGCTGATATGCATGAGTTTATGGATATCTGCTATGAGACCGAGTGTGCAGGCGCCATGCTCCTTGGGGGCGGAGTTCCAAAAAACTATATTCTGCAGTCTATGCTTGTGACCCCCAGGTCATTTGATTATGCAATCCAGTTGACCATGGATCGCCCTGAGACCGGAGGTCTAAGCGGGGCAACACTTGACGAAGCCCAGTCATGGGGAAAGGTCGGAGAAAATGCAAAAACTGTAACTGTGTACGCTGATGCAACTATTACCCTTCCTCTTATAGTTGCAGCTGTGCGGACACGCCTTTTAAAGAGATGAGTTTATGGAAAGGAAAACCCGTATAATTCTTGCCCTGGATGTTTCTGACAGGGAAGAAGCACTTAAAATTGCAGAGGATGTTTCAGAATTCGTGGACGCCATAAAAGTAGGCTACCCCCTTGTACTCGCAACCGGGCTTGAGATAATCAGGGAACTTGCTGAATTTGCTCCAATAATCGCAGATTTCAAGGTTGCCGATATTCCCAATACCAACCGCCTTATCTGCGAACAGGTTTTTGAAGTAGGAGCCGATGCCGTGATTGTCCAGGGGTTCACAGGTCGCGACAGCCTTGATGCCTGCATTGAGGTTGCCTCTGAATACAGGAAAGATGTGTTCGTGGTAAGCGAGATGAGCCATCCAGGAGGAGCCGAATTCCTCCAGCCTGTCGGAGAAGCAATTGCGAGAATGGCAGCTGAAGCAGGAGCCTCTGGTCTTGTTGCTCCTGCGACTAGACCGGAAAGAGTAAAGAAAATAAGGGAAATCGTTGGAGATAAACTCACTATTATCTCGCCTGGAGTTGGTGCCCAGGGAGGAAGAGCCTCTAATGCTATTGCCGCAGGTGCCGATTGGGTAATAGTAGGAAGGAGCATCTATAAAGCAGAATTACCAAAGAAGGCTGCCAGCGAGATTGCTGCCGAGATTGAGGCTGAACTCAGAAGAGAGGGCTGAAAAATATTTTTAAATGTTTTTAGAATTTATTTCTTCTAAAAATATTTTTCCGTTTTCTGAGAGATATTTATTATTTAGCTATGTTGAGAGATATTTATTATTTAGCTATGTTGAGAGATATTTATTATTTAGCTATATTATCTGATCAATTGAGTGCCTGTGATGAAAAACTTTGCTGATTTATGATGAGCCCTATGAGTTCTGAGGCACGAAAATTGAGTACCTCATGAATTAAATACTAAGAATACCATTTACTTAGTATGTTTAAATTAGTGGATGCTGAAAACTTCCTAAAGTCTGAAGAGCTTTCAGAATGTAATCGGGAAATTTTGAGTAAGTATTTCAGATATTTGAGGCATGAAGGGAATAGCGAAAGAACAGCTTTAAACCATATGGAGAATATGATATGGGTAGCGAAGGCTCTTCATGAGTGTGATCTAGGGAAACTTACAGAGGATGACCTTTATCTCTTTTTTGATGCTTTAGAAAACTACACTTACACAGACAGGGCAGGTAAGATAAAGAAATATTCTGAGCCAACAAAGGAGACTCGAAAAGTATCTTTGAAGAAGTTCTTAAAATGGAACAAAAATTACGAGCTTCACGAAAAAATAAAGTGTAAGAGACTCAAAGGAAAGAAGCTTCCTGAAGATATTAAGTGTAAAGAAGATATTGTAAAAATGATTGAAGCAGGTAGCAATAGTCGGGACAGAGCCATCATAGCTTGTTTTTATGAGTCTGGCGCCAGAAGAGGGGAACAGCTTTCTGTTAAGCTCAAAAACGTAGAGCTTGATGAGTATGGGGCTGTGATTACCTTCCCAGAAGGTAAGACAGGAGCTAGGAGGGTTAGATTGGTTTTCTCTGCTCCATACCTACGGGAATGGATAGATGATCACCCTAGAAAGGATGAGAGGGATGCACCTTTATGGTGTACATTGGATAAAAACGCTGGACTCATGTCAGTTACCGGGCTTGTTAATGTATTCAATCGATGTGGGGAAAAAGCAGGAATAGAGAAAAAAGTCAATCCTCATTCCTTCCGCCACGATAGAGCAACTCACCTAGCTACAAATTTTACAGAACAACAGCTCAAGATGTATTTAGGTTGGTCTCCTACATCGACCCAACCAGCTACATACGTTCATTTGAGTGGAAAAAATATGGACGACGCTGTTTTGAAAATGTATGGCATTAAAACAAATGAAGATGATACTGAATTCTTGAAGCCTGGAGTGTGTCCCAGGTGCCATGAGCTAACTCCTGTAAATGCAAGGTTCTGTCTTAAATGTGGATTGCCTTTATCTAGAGAAGCTACAACAACGGTAGAATCCATAAGAAATGATTATATCCAATTTGCGGACTTAGAAGAACTTAGAGAAATGAAGGATGCATATAGACAAGGGCTTGAAGAAATCTCCAAGCTGAAGGAGAAGATGCTAAAAAGTGGGAAATAACTTTCTCAACCAAACTTTCACTCATTTTTTAGTATAATTATAAGTGGCTGATAATCTTTGCTTATTGTGATGAAATCTTTAAAACATGGAGCACGTCCTTTTCTCTCGGGATGTTATATCCTATCAGAACTTCTAAAGTTGTGCCAATTATAGTCGTACTTGCCAGCGACTATAGTAATCCAGTACTGCTTGATATATCTCATCTACAGTATTAAGACTAAATCTCGATGGTTGCTTATATTTAAATATCATTTCACTGGCTAGCTTCAAATCAGCTAATTCCGCTTCTTTCATGATTATTTGAGATGGTTCTGTAGATCCTCTGGGCAAAACGTGGTTCTCTTTTGATTTCTTCACAAAATATAGTTGGTCATCGGAATCGGCACCAATTAATATATCATGATTCAAGAAATGTTCGAAAAGTAAATCGTCATGTGTAGACTCAAAATCCTTCCATTGCTTCCTAATCAAGTGTAGCGTATTAAGCACATATTTTACAAGATCCTCATCGTCTATTTCTTCCGGTATCTTCTCTGGTATTTCTACTGTTCCGGATAACTGTGTTTGGAATATTTGCAGAGGGATTTCTTCAGGCAATCCGGGTACATGTTCTTTAAATAATTCGAATATTAGTGGAAGGGAAGATAATACTGGTTCAAAGCGAAGTGTATACATTACACCTATAAATTCTTCTTCTGGAGCTTTGAAATCAGGATAATGCTTTGTACAAGAGATGTAGCACTTTTTCAACAGATCATCAACGCGTTGTTGTCTGGGAGCATCTATGCTGTTTCTGTAGAGTTTTACAACTGCGGTTTCAAGTGGCCTTTTACCAGTTTCTATGCATGTATTGAAAAAGGAAGCAGACAAATAAAACTTCACATGATAAATTAACCAGTCTGGACTATTATCAAAATACTCAAGTTCCCGCAGGATGATATTAATAGCTTTTTCATAATTGTTCAAACGTAGTTCGGAAAATCCATGTCTAATATTTTTCAAGTTCTTAATCGTCGTTATATTCCATTTGTTACGAAGGCCGTTTTTTACAGGAGGAATTAATTCTATGCAGTCAAGTTTTTGCAAATCGTGGAGATGCTTATTGATTGTACTTTGATCTTCAACGTTATGTTTTTTCTTTAAATAGATTCTGATATCCGGCTCAGGAACCTCTTCATTTCTTTCTAAAATACATTCAATTATACTGGACTTGACTTCTCTATGTTTCAAATGTTCTCCTTTTCTTTTTGTCATTCTTTTTGTCATAAAATATAGTATGTTGTCTGGGTATTTAAACATAGTTTAAAATACATGTTAATTATTCCGGCTATGTTTACTGGTTATTAATAACCTAGGTTATTAATAACTAAATAAATATTTATAGGATCTTCACTTAGGTTATGGTTGAGGTTAAAACATTATGTTTAACTTTGGATTAAGAAAAATACAGAAAGTTCGATATACATACATGTTGCCAATTCCGACAGACTGGATTAGAAACATGAAGTTAGAAAAGAGTGACGTATTGTGTATCGAAATGTTGTCCGACCAGAGCTTAAGAATAACCCCAGTTCCACAGGCCCGCCAAGACTCTGAAGGAACTGGGAGCGCAACACCAACCAACTTAAAGAAGAAGTGTCCGCATGAAAACTACGATATCTAATGATAAATGTTTTTCCACATGGGCGAAACAAACTTGCACCAACCATCTTGAAATTTTAGAGCACATGAGGAAGAGTACTGATCCAATGGATCGAGCTATCGCAAAACGAATAATGCAAACAGCAGGAGCTGAGAATATTGATTAAAAACGATAGTCCGGAAGGTTCCAGGCTTCCGGAACAAGCAAATGTTCTGACTTCAAAATATAAATTAACTTCTGAGTTTATAAACCCTTCTGCCTATATCAATATTTCCGGTAATGTTTTTCAAAGCTTGCCAGTGACTAATTTTGATTTGGAACTGGAAGAACCTGAAGTTTCGTGGGAAGAGTGGAAGCAGACTAGGAGGGGCTAAATATGGCACTTCCTGATACTAAAACAAACCCGGAAGAATTGTTAAAGTTTCACACTAGGTTAATGAAATATGCGCCAAGAGGGTACAATCCTTTCTATTTTGTACTTGAGATCGGAGGAAAGGAGCCGAAGCAAGGGATAAGCTGGAAAAACAACAGAAAAACCATAACTGAAGCTCTTTACTGGATGAGAAGAGGGCACAATATAGCAATCTGTGCAACTGCTAAAGATCCCCTTTGCATCGTCGATGTCGATGATCTCGCACAAGTCCCGGAAATTAAGCCAACCTTGCAAGTAACCTCCAGGAAGAGAATTGGAAGGCATAATTATTTTTTTGCCATAGATGGAACTGCAAAACGAAATATCCCGACTAAGGATGCCGGAGAAGTCCGATCGGTTTGGCAGTATGTTCTTGCTCCAGGATCATATGTGCCGTGCTCCGAAGAAGAAATAAACCGGATGCCTGATTGTGAAAAACCATACGCAGGAAGATATACGCTAAACAATGAACACCCGATCAATACAATAACTTTCGAAGAGCTACAGGAAGTCTATACAGCGCGGTATGCTGAAATGAAGAAGTTAGAGGTTGATGCAACAATCCGGGAACTTAAACGGGAAAAGTATACTGGTAAAAATATCGGAGGTAAAAAGAGCGCCCTATGGGATCTTGATATTACCGATGTATCTGGAGTTAGTGACACGAGAGGGCGGTATATCCCTATGCCATCTGTGATACATGGATCTGAAACCGGGCACAATTGCAAAGTCTCAAATGGTTTAATGCATTGCTGGCGGCATAGTGTATGTCATAACGCATTTTCATACCTGTGTATGCTTGCGGGTATTGCGTCATGTGAAAGGGCAGGCAGACCACATGGAGGCCGGTTTTTCGGTGTAAATGCACAAGACGGGGAAACCGTGTTTAAAGTATGGATGTATGCGAAGGAACACGGAATGATACCAGAGGATGATCCGATACCAAGAAGTGCGCTGGTTTATTATGCGGTGGACAGAGGATGTTGCAAGAAAAGTGAGATACAGGAAGGTAATCGGCTTCCGATCTTAGGTTATACGCTAACTCTGTTGGTAGCAAAGCAGGAGGGGATTAACCTTGGCAGGAATTAATCCTCCTTCTAATTATAAGGACATCACTGAAATCGCATATGAAGCCGTGAAAATGAATGATATTGACGCAATGGTTCAATTTGTTGAGGACGAAAACGATAAACTCGATTGCCCAGTTCCAAAAGACAACTTAGTCAGGCTTTTAAATGAAATTTCAACTCAGATCAGGGCGGCACAAAATGAATTTAATTACAGCCAATGTGTTGAAGAACTTTTTCAGATAACACCGAAGGCGGAGTTAGAAGATAGAATCCTACAGGCAATCGATTTTGTAAATTCAATAGTGCTGTCAAAAGAGGGAAACGTACAGGAAATGGAACTGTTCATAGAATGTAAGGTCATTGATTATTTCGATATTCCGAAGGGAAAGAATCACCAAATGAATAAGATTTTCAGAAGTGGATATGCCGGCACTATCAAAGCCAAAAAGAAAGAGCTTTCGAATAAACAGAAGGCTGAATCAAAAGCTGGCGCATGTACGTTTGACATAGACAGCGAATTCAATGACCTTTATCAAATGTCAGAAAGTGAGGCCGGTAATATTACGATCAAACCTTTCTACGACAGGATAGCCAAATACGTATCTGATAAATTTCATGTGATATCATTTCGCGGAAACCTATTCATCTATAAAGAAGGGTGCTACAAAATAGACCCATATACAGTAAAAGCAGAGGCTACCAGAGTACTCAACGGAATCATGAAAAATGAAAATAGCAGGGACATATCAAAACGGCTAACTGATATCATGACGTATATCCAAAATTACAATGTCGTAAACGAGTATCCATTTAATAACTATAATAATGCATTCCCTGTAAGAAATGGCGTTGTAGTATTTGATTTTGAAAATGGAACTCATTGGTTGGAAGAAAATCCAGACCCAGATACATGGAAGTTCGATTATGTGCTTGATGTGGATTATGACGACGAAGCAGATTCAAACTATATAATGACAAGAATTGCGAAATATCTTTATGATAACCCGGAGCAACCTCTTGATGTAGATGAAGCGAATGGAAGATATGATTCTAAAATAATTTTACAGATTCCAGCGCAGGGTATTTTGCAGGCAATGGGCTATGGGCCGTATAAATCAGTGTACTTACTAGTCGGGGAACCAAATAGTGGAAAAACGTCTATTATTGACTTTATTTCTTACTTTGTTGGTGACTCCTGTAAATGTACGATCGGCTTAGATGAATTTACATCCGGTGACCGGTTTGTAATGGCCAGAAAAGAAGGAAAAATATTAAACCTCCACGATGACCTCGGATACTTCAAAATGGGGGATACTGGTCGAGTAAAGGCAATGTCCGGAGGGTATAATCACAAGATAGAACGCAAAGGCAAAGACGGGTATGATGGAAGAATAACAACCGTTGATGTCTACACAGCAAATCGTCCGGCTGGGTTCAACAGGAATATTTACATTGATAAGGCTTTTTGGGGACGTTGGTATTACGTATACTTCCCCAACCACTTCGACCAGAACGATGAGTTTCAGAAGAACACATTTACTGAAGAAAATAAAAGTGCCTTCCTGAATGAAGTAATCAAAATGATTGTGGAAATCAGGCAAGAGAAACATTTAGTAGTACAAAAAGAAGAATGGACAGAAGTCCGGAGAAAATGGATGCAGGCAGGAAATATCCTATACAAGTTCATTGAAGATAACATGGTAGCAGGAGGGAGAACATCCTTCATTAAAGATGAGCTCTTTACCGCTCTCAAGGCTTGGTGCATTGATAACAAGCAAGGAGAAGATCTGCTCCCGCAAAGATCGTTCGATCTGGGAGACATGGTTGAACTCTGTGGTGGTATTGGAGACGCACAGAGAGTGTTCAAGAACAAGGGATTAACTAGTCATCATTGCTTCGTCTTGAATTATTCTTGGAAACCGCAATCAAAGTATAAAAAATACTGTCCCTCAGAAGCCGCAACAGATCAAGATATTATTACATCGTATTGCTAAATAATATCGCTTTTTTATTTTTAAGCTGGTTGTTAAAACAGCAACCATCTTTTCTTTTTTCATTTTGTTGAAATTTCCTATCCATCCTACTAAACACGAGTTCTCTTTTAGGAACTGGCGGAAAATCCGAATGATTACGGTCGACCTCATCCTAACAAATAACATTATAAATTCACCCAATTAACGGGGTATTCTATATCCATTACTGCAGGAAAACTCCCTCTTTTTTTAAAAGTTATCATATGTGAATTAAGAACTCTTTAAAAAAGAGGGAGTTTTTATGTTTTATATAGTCAATCAAATAGACCGTGAATTACGTTAACACTTTATAAATATAGTTCTATAGGTATAAAATTATGATTAACTTAGAACCTATCCGAAAAGTCAGAATACACGTTGAAAAGCTATAACAGGCTTATAATGTCTAAGTATCTACTCTATGTGTATATCCCTTACTGCGAATGGTAAAATGGGTCAAACATTTTTTGGATAGGCTCTCAACCCACCCTAAAAAATGAAGAGCCATCTTCTTTGTTTATATCCCCAATATACTCACGGTATATTACGTACTTGCCATTTGCTTTCTTTATGCATCTAACCCCAAGACCACTCTTTTTCAACATCGTTTCTCTCTTCTATGTGATCTTCTAAGTGGCTTTTAATGCTCCTCTCAAGCCGTTTTTACCGTGATATTGTATGGCATTCCAGAGAAGATCTTCAAGTGATAAACTCCGGCAGGTTCATACTCATATGTTGAACCAATGGTTGCATTGCTAGAATCCACAGCAATATCAATCAAATTATTTTTTTGGTCATACACGAAAATGGAAAAAACTGTCTGTGTATACTTTGTACTATTTTGAGCATCCCATTCAACTATCCAGGGAGAAGAAGGTACTGTAAACGGTTCTGTCGTTTTACCATCATCTCCAGACCAGGTCGCGATTACAGTACCTGATGCAGTTGTTGGCTCAGAGATTGGCGTTGTTACTTCTGCGGCAGGTTGTGAGACTTCACTCTTCTGTTCATTGCTTCCCGCACATCCAGCTATTCCTACAACAGCTAGAATCACAAGTCCTATACAAATACTTGTTTTCATACTCGTTTTCATCTGTCACATCTCCTGGGAATGTACCTCAATTATTACAAAACTTATTTTATGAGTCTCTAAAGAAATCAGTATATTTCCAGCTTTATAAAGGCATTAACAATAAAATTGTTTTCTATTTATTCCTGTATATACGGTCTGTGATTCTGAGAGCTGTCAGTATATTGTAAAAGATGTAATCTATCGTGAATCGCTATACTGTACCACTTTTTCTGAAACTTAAATCCTCAAAAAGAAAGAAAAAGAGAAAAGCCAGGAATTAAAGTTCCTGGAGATATAGACAAAATAAGGCCTGTTCGATTACTCGGGAATTACTGAATCCTGGAGGAAAAGGAGAATACTGCTGGAGAAAATGAAGAATTCCAGGAAAGATCCTGGAGGTTACTCCGGAACCTGAGAATTCTTTGGAGCAAGCATGGCAAGAATCTCGGCTCTTATCTCGTCATCAGTCTTCTCTTTGCGTTTCGTGTTGTAATTCATGTTAACACTCTGGGAGTTCATGTTTACCTGAGACTGTTTACCGAAGCCCTCGCCCGCAAACTTGGTAGACAAGAGAAACATTGCCGCCTTTGAATCTCCGTGATCCATAGCAAGTTTTACGGATTTTAGACAATTAGCCTGGAGTTCAGCCTCCGCTTTCTGGCATTGAAACCACCAATCCGCATAAGGTCTTTTTCCTTCGAGAGCAAGTTTCTGCCAGTTGAACCATGTAGAACTTGCAACCCCAATAGACTTTGCACAAGCTGTCTGGCTCATTCCTAAAAGAAGATTGTCGTAACATTTCTGGATAAGAGCATCATTTATGAGACATTTTTTAACCATATAACTGTCTATTTATGTCTTTTGTATAAAAGTGTAATTGTGTCTTCCGATTGCTTTTATAAGTTGAGAAGTGGAGTAATTAGAGAGAAAAGTATTCGGAACCCAGGCTATTTTTAACCATGTACATTTTATTAAAGAAGTTGCGGAGGGAACTGCTGGTATAACTTTTATACAGCTGAATTTATTAAAGAAACTGATATATTAATTTCGAGGGCTCCTGAGAGTATAGAGAGCCTTAGTATTCAGTCCTGGACTAATGCAAGCTCTTAACCTGAGCTCTATCTGCATACCTCAATTAAAGTTATACTAAGTTCTACTTATGGTGTCTTCGCACTTTGGCTCATATATGCTACACAGTGGAGAGAGGAGAGTTGGGAAGGGAAATGGGAACTCTCAATGGTGGATGAAGGCTCAGTATATTTTTTCCTGCATATTTCTCTCCTGGGCTCCGGTGAAAGTTGGGTATGTATGACTAACACAATAAGGAAAGAAAAAAAAGGAAAAATGATTCTATCGGAAAACTCAAAAAGGGATTTCCGATATACAAAAAAAATTCTCACGCTATCGAAAATAACTTCTTATATCGGGAATCTTTTCCTATTGTAGTGTTCAAACAAAAAAATAAATTGAATATTCATCTTACTGTGCAAGAAAGAGAAGAAAGAGAGAACGGGAATAAATGAATTAAATAATTAATTTGTATGGTGTGAGGTAACAAATAGAAAAGTTTTCCGATTTAAGAAGTTAAAAACAGTAGCAAGAGAATTTATTTTGTATATCGGAAAAGGTATTTTGAGTTTTCCGATATACCTTAATTTTAGGGTTATTCTTTAGTTTTAAACCAGTCTTGTCTGTCAACAACTGTATTAAAATATGTAGATATGTGCTCTCCCCTTTTTGTGACAATATCGTATTTTGTGGTTTCGTGTACTCTGCGCCCTAATTTTCCTAGCCTCATGGTAAATGCATTAGGCTTAACAGGGGTTAAACCGTTCTGGTTGCACCACTCACAATATAAAGAGTAAACCCTTTTCTTCTCTGTTGGCTCCTCGTTCCCTGAACAGTCCCTTAAACACTCCTCTTCAAATATCCTGACGTTATCAGAGTGCATTAAATAGATTCTTTCAACCTCTTCGACTCCTGCATTATATGAGAATTTGCGGTTCTTCTGGAGCCTTTCAAGCCCTTCCAGCATGAGATTAATAAACCCGCTTATCTCTTCCTCTGTGGTGAGATCGTCTATAAGCCTCTCTTTTATCTCTTCCTTCTCGAATGTCTTAGGGAATTTTATAAGAATCCATCTTCTATAATATGCGTAGTTGTCAGAGTGTGCAAAAGGGGGCTTGTTAGCGGAAAACAAAAGTTTCGTTGTAGGTCTAAAGCTGAAAGAGTGCTGATATTTCCTTTCTCCTGTAAGCTCTAAATCGTTACCTGTAAGGGTGTTAAATACCTCATTTGTTTGCAGGGGAGTATCTTTCAGATCTGGGAAAGCGTTAAGCCTTTTGCCGTATAGGTTGGCGACTCTGTATTTATCAGTCTCAAGGTTCTGAAGACTTTCACCGCTCACATAGGACTTTCCCAGAATGACTTTCAAGAGGTTGATAAATACGCTCTTCCCATTTGACCCGCTCCCGTACAGCATAACAGCCCTTTGCAGGCTGACATCTGATATTAAGCAGTATCCAGCAAACTCTATTAATACATCCTGGTCTTCCTGTGGTAGCTCGCAGGTATTCATATAATCCTTAATGTTCGGGCATTCTGCTGTAGGGTTGTAGACTGCTGGCACCTGTGCTATACTTCTTACTTCTGGTGTATGGGGCTTTAGCTTCCATTCTTTAAGGTCAAACAGCCCATTCTTAAAGTTTACATACCCGTCCTGCTCTATGTCTATCTGACTTCTCGAAACGTAAGTGTAAGCCCTGATATATGCCAGTACTTCCGAAACTCTTTTAGAAGTAGCCTTGTCTATCTTTTCGGGCTCGTCCTCCCCTGTTGCCTCTTCCCACTTCTCTTTATATATCTCTATCTGTGTATCTCTTATGATGGTGTCTAATACTGACTCGCTCCCCTCATTGCTGTAATACCCATCTTGATAAATGAATAGTTCCCCATTGTCCCGCATTGTAAAGATATTATGGTTCTCTAATATCCTATCCCCTATTTCATCAAAGGTTATCTCAATCTTGGTTTTCTTGTCCTTCTCTTTCTTGTAATTAGGGTTATATGTTTCCGGTGTGCTTTCTATTGCTTTGTTTATGGTGTCGGCTCGGTAGTCTTCCCTTTCCCACTTGGAACGGAAAAGCCCTGATGTTCTGAATATTCTATCAATCTGCTCAGGGCTCTTAGTGTAAAATGCTAGCCTTCTACATAGTGCTAAATCTGCATCACTCTGAGAGACATAATTATCAAACTTACCGTTATAGAGAGCTTCAAAGGCTTCGTAGTTTTTCGCCCTTCTGCACTTCTCTATAACCTCTGAGTCTGTGAGGTTTGCCTTAATTACTACGTTCTTTTTAGGCCTACCTCTCCCTTTCTTCTGTGTCTCTCCTGCATCCTTGTTTATTCTCCTGCTGTAAAGGTCTTTAAGTGCTTCCGGTGCCTCTCTTATCTCCTTCGGTGTTTCCGGAATGTGATTACCTGTAAATGTAAAATAACGCCCTGCTTCGTACATTTCCCAATTATTAGACCTGCATCTTTCAGGAGGCTTTGAGCCTCTTACTATAACGTGTGCTCCGGTGTTACTTGGGGAAAGTTCCGCATACGAGTTAAGCTTTAAAACTTCGTCTAATGCGAAGTCGTTCCATTCTTCGCTTTCAGGGTCGAAAACGTGATCAATATCAACGCCTACAAAACGATCATGCTCTGAGAATACGAACCCTAGACCATGATAGCCTTTCCTTTTAATTGAATCTGCGAGGATACTATAAGCCTCTTCAAAACTCCCCCATGTTTTAGAGTCGTTAGGCTTTGCTTTTGCTTCCTTTCCTGCGGTGGCTGGTGTTATCTGATAAGGTATTTTTGTTAATCTCTTTTCGCCTTTGCTGTTGGTGTCGATTTCATATTTCCATAGAACCCACTGATTAAGGCTTTTAAGTTCTTCAGGAATGTTAAAGGGATTTGGTAAATCTATGCTTCCCACAGGTGGCATTTCTATATTTTTGTGTGTGTTGGTATCGCTCAATTTTTATGCCTCTCTAAGGCACATCGTAAAAAAAGACACGTTGTGTTTCGCAACAATAACCGGAGCGTTAGGCTTATAGGCAAGAAAAGTTATAAATACTATCAACGTAGTATTTAGTGTGATCACTTGCTTAAAGTGACTCTCGTTTATTGAGAATAGGCAACACATGGAAGCTTTGGAGTAGTTTGGAGACAATCCAAAGTTTCTATCTTTCAACAATGCCCTTGTTTTTCTTGTTTTTGTTAATTTTCGAGTCCGTATCGTACCTTATGGCTGGCTCTAGCTTTCGTTTCTTCGCTTTGCCAGGTGTACTTCTTCCGTTCGCTACGTGGTTTTTGCCAGTTGGGGCTCTTACATGCCCTATTAGCGCAGTTTTTTGGGACAATACCAGGTATGCGCTGTGGCCAGGAGTATCCACATCTCAAACAGTGGAAAGTTTCCTTGACTTCACAAGCATCTGACTCGCACATTAACATACAATGTCTTATGAGGGTCAGAGTATAAAAAGCACGTGGTCTTTTAAACATTATTTGGTATACTCCTTAGTCGAAAATGTTAGAAATGTTTAACAAAATGTAAAGTTTACTTAACATCGCTAAGTTAGAATAATGATAAAATGAGGCCGCCTATTCTCTATTTTGTCTGAGTCACGGCAAAGCATAAAAAGCGATTTATACAACGTGCTTTATATTAATTTTTATATAGATAATGCCATGAGCATTCTATTGAATCGAACAAAATGGAACTTGTTAACTTGTCTTTGTCCTGCTCCTGCCAGTGTATCTCCGGTGGGAACTTGTAAAGTCAAAAAATTAATACTGTTTTAAAGATCAGCTCATAATCAGCACTTTTTGGCTTATCCGATACTGTTTTACTTTCCTGGAATGTTGCGCTTTCCGCTGTGAATATCCTTAATCAGTCCAGCTTTCGGAGTGCTTTTAAATCCTTTAAATCAGAAAAGAAACCTTAATAGAACTGCAACCACTCAGCAACTAGCCCATATATACCATTTCACCCTATATACTTTTATGGCTCCTGCCCTCGGTTAATCGCTCAAAAATCAGGAAGTGAATAGAACATGCACTTTAAAGAAGTTAAGTAGGTTAAGTAGGGAATTGGAAGTGGCGGTGGAGAAATTGGAAGTGCCGGTGGAGAAATTGGAAGTGCCGGTGGAAGTTTGCAGTGAGGGTTGATTAAAGAACTATATCCCATAGATTCAAGACCGGCTCAAGGAGAAGGGCACCATAGATAAAACTCTTCAGGGCTGGAAGAATTTAATCACGCCCTTTAATTTAAATCGCTCTATGAGCCTTAGATTAAGCCGATACTCTAACCTATTGATTCTAACACTTTCTTAAAATTCTCAGTTATATCAGGCTTATGTTTCCCTGCAATTCCTGAACTTTGGCTCAGTTTTCGGAAGTTAGACTGTAGGGCTACATGTGCTGGTGGAAAGTTCGCAGTTGTGATTGACCGGTGGAGGATAGAAAAACAGCACTTTTGGATAGCTTCACAATAGAAATCCTGTCCTCATTCGGGCAATGTTGAAAGATATGTATATACTTGCTATTGATAGAAAGGATTTAGATTCGCATTGGAAGCTCTGAATATATCACTGAAAATACCCCTTGGAACTAAACTAATTAATGAAGTGGAACAGCATTTCGATATGCGTATAAATTAAGCCTCTTGTATCTGTTTTAGTGCCATTGTTATGTGGATTTTTAAACTGATTTTGCTTTTCATGTTGGCCAAACAATTGAGAATCGCCTTATTCCGGTATGTTGTGGAATAATCGAGGGAACACTCGAACACTTGAATCTGGATGCAGTTCCTAAGTAAGTTAACAGTATAAAGTTGCTCCTATTGTTTAATACTAGGCATGCCAAATACTAACCTTTATATACCTGGCATGCCTAGTATTATTTGCACAACAAACAGGAGCATGAAACAATATGCAGAACCTTATAAATAAAAACAACTCGGCTTGATTTCAGGACAGCAACACAGCTACATAAACAGGCATTACGGCAAACAGGTCTATAACAACAGCAAGAAAGCACCTGCTCAAAGATCAATCTTTGATGAGCCTCTCGACTTCTCCCAATGGTTTTTAAGAGGTTTTCGAAGTTTTGAAGCAAAAGGTTATGACTTTGAGTTTCTGACTGATGAGCTTGTTGCCATAAGAGTTCCTGGAAGAGAAAACAGAGTGCTGAGGACGAAAGCCGATTTTAAAAGAGAATGGGAGGAGTACAAGGTAAACTATTACCTCTAACTCTTTTTTGGTGAAAACATGACTGAAGATAAAAAACACTATCAAGGACAGAGAGGCTATAAAGCAAAAGAACTGTGCCCGCTATGTGGTGAAATACTCAGTGTAGCATATCTCAGAAAGACTGTGGACGGCAAACGTGCTTATGTAGCTGTAGGGCTTGGGTGCCCATCAGATAGCTGTAAATATATCAAAAAGTCAAACCAGGATTAACAGGCAGTAAATCAAATCTGCCTCCACTTCGAGAAAGTCTATAAAAATATCAATCTAACACACCAATCAACTCGACTTTATAAAAACTGATTGAAATAACAAAGATTATATGTTTGTCTACAAATGTACCGACATATGGCAGAAATGAGAATTAACAGGGATAAAAATAATAGGACTTCTATTTATCTGCCTGCTTTCCTGAGGGATAAATTCAATCTGCAAAATGGAAGTTTAGTCGATATTGATACCGATGGGAAAAATATTATAATAACACCAAAAAATAAAAATGGAGTGTAAGGCGTTGAACAAAATTATAAAAGTTATTCTTGGAATTTTTGTCTTACTTGTTATAGTTGGTCTTTTAGGATCTGGTGGAGATAGTACAACAGATAATAGTAACTCAAAACAGGCTCAAGAATCTGCTCCAGCTTCTGAAGCAACCCCTGAAGCTACACCTGAAACTTATAAGATTGGTGACAGGGTTGTTGTTGGCGAGAGGGCATATACAATAACAGATGTAAGAACTGCGAGTTCTATAGGGAATGATTTCACTAAACAAACCGCATCCGGAATTTTTGTCATTGTAACCATGACTATAGAAAACATTGGCAAAGAGTCTGCAACAATGACCACTGGTGATGTAAAAATTATAGACTCTGAAGGGAGAACCTTTGAAAGTGATACAGAAGCTTGGTCTGCTTTAGAAGAAAACATTTTATTGAAACAGATTCAACCAGGACTTCCAGTTATGGGGCAGACTATTTTCGATGTGCCTAAAGGAATCACTGCCAATTTACAAGTAGCTGATGGAATATGGGGCACAGATACGAAGTTAGTCTCTTTAGGTACAATCCAATGAAATTGAGTTATGAGGGACAAATTAACCCTCATATTCATACTTTTGACTTAAGGTGTTTTTTTTCGTCTTGAAAGCTGATCTGCACTTATCGGAGCATGTTTCTGTTTTTAGCTAATTATAAATATCATAGCTCCTATAGTGATTATCATGTCTGAAACAACAACAATTCAAGTAACCAGACAGACCAGAGATGAATTAAAAAAAATCGGGTCGATGGGTGACGATTACAACGCTGTCATTGAAAAATTGATCAGAGAATACAAAGATCATGAATACAAATCGAGAATAGACAGGCTTGCAGAGGAAGCGGATGAGTTCATCAAAGAACACAGAGACGAGTTTGTGAGCATTGATGACCTTTAAAATCTTGATTCATCCAAAGCCCTTAATGACATTCCCAAAAATAGGGTAGATCAAATTAAAGCGGCTCTGAAAGAGCTAAATGACCCCTTCCCTGGAGGGAATAAAAGCCGGATCGAAGGTTACAAGGAAGAAATCTATAGGCTTAGGATAGGCAATTATAGGGCCATGTACAGATTCGATTCAAAGAAAGCTGAAGTCTATGTATACGAAATTCTGACACAGGAACAAGCACATAAAAAATATGATCGGCTGATCTAATTATTATCTTTCTTTTCTGCTTTTCCTATAAAATGCGGCTCTGCATTTGCTACTGCAAGTTTCTGCTTTAGGGCTTTGAGCATCAAATTCTGCTCCGCAATTCTTGCAGATCTTCTTAATTGTCTCCTTCCCTGCTGGAGTGCTCCTGGCTTTACTGACTGGCTTCTCATAAGCCTTCTGAACTTCTGCTTTTATCTCTTCAGTACTCTGCTCTAATCGGCGGTGCTCCATGCTTTTAAAGAACTGCGAATAGAAGTCAAGTCTTTCCACTTCTCTTTTCAGATCCACAATTCGTTCCTGCTTCTCCTGCAACAACATCTGCAATCCTTCAATAGTTGCCTCAAGTGCGGTAGTGTCCTGGGAGTTTTTGGGAGTATTCCTGGGAGTATCCAATAACAGTTTAAATCCTGCTGTCACCGCATCTGTAGGGCTGGTATATCCCAGGGAGTTTAATTCCTCCCATGTCTCGATGGATACCCATACTTGTAACTTCTTCATATTCTTATGATCGCTGTCACTCATACTCCCTAATGGTAGTTTCGGGGATATATACTTTCAGGGAGTAATCATGGGAGTATTCAGGGAGTGTGTGTGGTAGTTGTCCCTGTGCAGTAGTAGGTGCGTAGATGGTCTATCATTGAATGAGAATATACTGCTCATATAATTCCTTCAGTGGTGCCTGAGAGGATCATGTAAGGCTTATAGAAGAGGTGCAGGTACTTGCCATTAGATAGGGTATAGTACCCTTAGAAGGCTTTAGAATAGGTATAGTAGTATGTGTATTACAGTATGCTGTTATTGATATGGATGTATCATATATACTAAACAACAAATGGGAATAAGGGAATACCTAAAACAAGATGCTCAAAAAGAAAAGAGGAAATGCATATCGATAAATACAATTCTAATATTAATAGACGGGAGTTGCTGTTATAATCTATATGACTAATTTTAATAACATGTCAGTCGTTCACGATTTAAAAAACGAAACCGGAAGCGGTTGTGTTCAAAAAAAACAGTATGTGAATTCCGGGCCAATACTACAACAAAAAAATTAGGGTTTTTAATACCCTTCTCAAGCAGTAGTCACCGTAACATTGTAAGGCATTCCACTGGTAATCTTGAACGCATAAGTCCCAGGTTTATACATGTATGTTTCTCCGCTGTCAGCCACACTCGTACTTCCTATGTAGTCCAGGAGTTCTCCGGTTTCGCTACAAAGATACATGGAGAATACAGTTTGTTTATATTTAGTGCTGTTCTGAGTTTCCCATTCAATCTTCCATTTATTAGGTGCAGTAAACTGCTGAGTAGTTGTTGAATCGTCTCCAGAGAAAGTTACAATAACAGTACCTGGAGCAGTTGTTGGCTCAGAGATTGGCGTTGTTACTTCTGCATCAGGTTGTGCGACTTCACTCTTCTGTTCATTGCTTTCCGCACATCCAGCTATTCCTACAATAGCTAGAATCACAAGTCCTATACAAATACTTGTTTTCATACTCGTTTTCATCTGTCACATCTCCTGAGGATGTACCTCAATTATTACAAAACTTATTTTGTGAGTTCTAAAAAAATAAGTATATTTTCTGCTTTATAAAGGCATTAACAATGAAAATGTTTTCGATTTATTCCTGTGGATACAGAAAGAAAGAGTGCGGAGAAAATGTCATTTTCTTTATCAAGGAAAGGGCATTTAAGGATGAACACTATTCTGTGAGAGGGGTTGCGCTCCAGGAACTTGCAAACGGCTGGAGGAACGAACCTGAAGTTCTACAATTTGTCAGAGACAGGTGCGTTCATGATGAGGATAATATGGTAAGGGGAAATGCAGTCAGCCTGCTTGCATCCTTATGGCCTGACGAGCCTGGAACTTTTGAAATGATCATGGATAAAGCTGTCTCTGATGAACATTATTCGGTCAGAAAAACTGCAATGGAAGAGCTTGCAAAAAGAAAGAGTGCGGGGATATAGGTAACTCAAAAATTCTCGTATTTTTATATTTATATCATTTTAAATCGTATATGGATAATATATTTTCTTGAATGGGAACATACAAGGATGTGTGTGAAATCCCTGTGGTGAGCCTGAGATTAAGCCAGAATTTGTATCTAAGATCTTTGATCAGATCAGCATAAAGTCCGGATGTTTTGTCCTGCAGGGCCTGCAAGATTATTCCTCAGATCCCACTGTTTTTGAATTATAATCAACTTTTCTTTTACTCTGTTTTTTCACTTTCAGTTCATATGTTCAAGTTAAGCCTTGTCTATTCATAGTAATTCTTTTCAATTATTTTTCCCACTTCATCTACGCCTGCCGTTTTACTATATGTTTCTACTGATAACAAAACTTCTATGCCAATACTGCCACATCTAATCCAAGGTGGGCCTAACATTGTAATTTTTTATATAATGTTAAAACTGCCTCTTTTTTGTTTAAAAATTTCAGCCAGATTTCAGAGCAAAGAAAATTTCAGAAATACCGAAGCCGGTTTTAAGTTTTGTCATTACCTTGCACCCTTACATCAAACCTTACCTCGAACTCTGACTTCGACCCTGACATCATCCCGACTCCGACTTCGACTTCGACTTCGACCCTAACCTGGGCTCTACATTCTGCGTTTTGAAGCTACAGAATGATTATCGTAAAGCCAGTACTCATAATTTGATTCGTTGATCAGAGACAGTTCTTCTCCTGGCGTATGTATTAATACACTTTTCAGCCTTCCAAGCTCATCACACCCATAAGCTATACTTTGCTTTGTTTTCTCGCTTCTGCTCAGTTCCTCTATCTCGCAACCCATACCCCAAACCTCCTTTTGATTGGTTTCTCTCTGGTTAATGTCATTTCATGTACTTCGTTTTGCGAGGATTATAACATTTGTCTGGTCTTCACTCAGGAAAGTCTTGAGGATTTCAAATCCGCAAATATCCAGGAAAGCCGTAATCTGGTCATGGGTATACTTGTAAGTAAAACCCATACGAATTACATCTCCTCTTCTGAGGCGTATGGCTTCTGCTCCAATTGTAATTTCAGAGTCTTTCAGGATATGCAGATGCTTCCTGGTTCTGCACACCAATCCTATCCTTGAATCTACATGTGCAAGCAGGAGTTCAAAATCGAGGTCTTCAGGATTCATCCCATAATGAAGCAGAGGGTACATATTGAAGAGAGCATTCTCTCTTGAGGTATATGTGCTAAGTATGGATTCCCCTAAAGATTGTGCTTCCAGACCTTCAGCAGGGAGAAGGCTGGCATCCAAGAGAAATAAATCCTCCTACCCAAGTGTTTTACGGACAAGCTGAAGAATGAATTCTGGCTCGTAATTGCAAAAGGTGTTCCCCAGAATGCAGAAAAGAACCGGCAAGCGCCAGTTTTTTTAAAGGTCGCTATATCCTCTATGAACCCAGCTACTCCTCTCTTTTCGACAGGCAGGTCCCTGACCTTAGCAAGGGCAAGATCCACAAATTCGCTGTTTATATCAACAGGATAATAGCATATCGGCACTTCTCCTGAAGCTGGGGGTTCAGCCAGATTTTTCCTTATGAGTGCTTTGAGAAGAAGTTCCTCTTTTTCCCCACTTCCCACTCCAACACTTACAAGGCTCATGCCTGTCGGAATAAATCTCAATAGTGATTCAAGATTTTTCTCCAGAAGGGATGTGAGCTGCCTGGCTACAGGAAATGTCCTGGATCTATCCAGTTCCAGCCAGTTTTTTGTTCCGCCAGCACCTGTATATAGAAGATAATCAGGGAGTTCGTGATTCTTCAAGCATTCAATGAGTTTTTTCTCTATCTCCATCTTGCTGATAATTACTATCTTTTCCTTATTTTCCGAAACCTATCCAGACACCGCTTTTCTTGTGCTGCTCAATTCTCACCTTACCCCCAAACCATTCAACAGCCCTATGTTAGATTACTTCTTTCAACCTCTTGCCTGAACTCTGCTTTTTCCCATCCTGCAGTTTATTTGAAACACTGCTGGCACTCCATTCTCAGGGCTTCGAGAGGGTGGGCACCATTGTTTACTCCTATGCTGTAGGCATATCCCCGGCAGCCTATGCACTCTTCCATATGTTCACAGTTCTTGCATCTTCCCTCAAGCACTTTATCGATATTTCGGACATATGTGAAGAGATCAGAATAATAAATCTCCCGAAGGCTCTTTTTGTTTATATTGTAGGGATATTCCCCGTCAACTCTTAGCGCAGGATGTGCATCAAATTTTGTAGGCGCACAGGGTCGGACATTCCCTTCTATGTTGATATACAGGCTATAAAGATGCTGAAGGCAACCGCTCGCAGTAATTGGTGTGTAGGGCAGCCAGTCGTACCCGTAATATTTACGGTCAATTTCCAGCAGTTTTAACTTATATTCCTTTATCTCATCAGCTGTCAGCAGCTTATCCTGGAGTTCATCATTTGCCCTGCCTGTAGGCGTTAGGATCTCCATATTGGGGAAGATATTGTTTTGCCTGCAGAAATGCCAGATCTCTTCTATTTCTCTCAGATTCATTTTATTACTGACGAAAGAAACTCCCAGGCGGAGTTCCCCAGGCACAGCCGGTTTTGAAAAACCTGCTTTAAGAAGGTTTTCAAGCCCTTTTCTGATTTCTTCTGAGGCTCCTTCTTTCCCTGCCAGATAATCCTGAATTTCAGGCTTAAGGGAATCCAGCTTTCCCATTACTGAGGCGTTGTGTTCGTACAGGAATTCTGCAAGTTCCTCGGTTATTAAAACCGTATTCGAGAAAACAACAGGGATTAATCCCAGGGAATCAATATGAGCAACCAAATCTCTGAAATTCGGATGCAGTGTCGGTTCTCCTCCTCCTATCACGACTACGGACTTGATCCCGAGTTCTTTTGCTTCCGAAACTATCTGTTTGAGGGAATTAATATCTGCTATTTTTGCCGAACCCTCTCCACTCTGTGCATAGCAGTAGCGGCAGCGGAGGTTACATGATTTGTTCGTTTCAAGGCGTATGGCTAAAAGTCTATTTGAGTTCCGAGCCTCACGGGCTTCCTGTGCTCCATACATATAGCCCTTCAATATCGGAGGTGGTAAGAACGGGCTTAATGCGTCAGAGCTCATCGATTCTTCCTCCCGCATATTAAAATGTATATTAGGCGTTCCTTATCAAATTACAAGAAACTAAGTGATACCCCTGGGCACAGCCAGTTGATTTTATCAAAAGTGATAGCTGCAGCTATTCCTACGAGAAAGCTCTGTTTTAAGGGCTTTTTGTTAAATTTATTATACCTTTCAGCCGTATCATTCCGGGATGTTTGAGGAAATCGAGGTTAAAAAAGCTCTGAACCGGATAAAAGATGCTGGCAGAATCACACTACCATTCCGCTGGGATCTCAATATCTACAGGGGATGCGAACACGGTTGTAACTACTGCTATGCAATGTATTCTCACCGCTATCTGGAAAAGGAAGAAATGAACTCTTCTCCGGTTAAAGAACCTTCAGGAGTAAAAAACTGTGCTTTTTTTCAGAGAATCTGCGTCAAAACAAATATAGCAGAAGCCCTTGAAAAACAGCTTGGAGCAAAAAGCTGGAAAAAAGAAGTAATCAATATAGGGGGAGTGTGCGATAGTTATCAGCCTGCAGAGGCAGAGTACGGATTAATGCGCCAGGTTCTACACCTGATGATAAAATATCGGAATCCGATTATGATTTCTACAAAATCCGACCTTATTCTCAGGGACTTCGATCTTCTTAAAGAGCTTGCCGAACTTACGTATGTAAATATTGCAGTCACGGTTACAACAATAAATGAGGATTTAAGTACCCTGCTGGAACCCTCTGCCTCGCCTCCAGTAAAGCGATTTTCGGTCCTCAGAGCATTTAAAAATACAGCTGCTGTTACCGGATTTCACATGATGCCGATTCTTCCTTTTCTTACAGACAGCCCTCAGAATCTGGAGCAAATTCTTTCTATTGCAGCCGAGTGTGAGGTGGATTATGCCCTAACAGGCATTCTTTACTTGAGGGGCGATACCAGAAAGCATTTTTTCGATTTTCTTGAGCTAAAATTCCCTGAACTTGTGGATCCATACTGCAAGTTGTATGCAAAAGGAGGAGTTGATAAAGCGTATAAAGCTGAACTTTATGGAGTGCTCAATTCTCTTATGGATAGATACAATCTGTCCGGAGATTACATGAAACCCATGCAGATGAAACTTTCCCGTCCGAAGCAACTTAAACTCACTGATTTTCACGAAAATTCAATCTAGTTCACATATACACTATAAGTATGCCTGTCCTCTACCCAGAAAGTAACTGAATTATCCTGCTCTATATTGTAACTGATAAACTTCTCTGATGTATTATCATAAATCTGTGTATTTTTTCCAGCCTTTATGTTTACATTTACAAGAGCAATGGCTCCGTTTGTGTGTGCATCAAAAGTGACAGAGTGTTCAGTATATCGCAGTTTTTCAAAAGAGGCATCAAATGTGTTTCGGTTTATTTGACCATATTCATAAAAAGACACTATGGATACATTATTTGAATTGTAATTATCTACCCAACTTCTAAATTTTGAACTGCTGATTGAGTATTTTATAGCAGGATCCTTATCAAGTTCGTGGGTAAAAACAGGGTGTATCATACCTGCTCTGGATGCTTTTTCCCACCATTCCCAGGTGGTATCGTCCAGATTCCCAATATCCCTTTCCGCATGGATTCCCGAGTCTCCATTTCTCCAGAACATCCCTAAGTTCTCATATGCATAAATAGCGTGTGCAACAGTATCTTTATTTCTCATGGAGCACCAGCTTGTTGGCTTTTTCCCGATTTTCTCATAAACATAGGAATACCCCTCATCTATTACCTTGTACGCTTCTTCAAGTGGGAGTCTGTTCAACTCTTCAGAGTAATGCACTCCTACGTCCCACGAATCATTAGTGACCAGACTGCGGAGGTACTCAAGATCAGTTTCACTGTATTGCTCAAGGAGCTCTATGTCAAACCATATGGTTCCTATATTGTTTTTGCTATTGAGATAGCGTATGCCCTGCTCTGTTGTATCTCTAGCATGTGGTCCATCAAGTCCAAAAGCCAGTATTTTGTTGCTTCCAATCGCAGTTATGAACTTACGGTCTGCTGTCTGACCAATGCTGTATAAATCAACATCCAGGTACGTACCTTTTCCAGCTATAAAAGAAGTGAACTTGATGTATCCGTTTGAGAAATCAATATACGGTAATCTCTGCCTGTCGGTGCTATAAAATGGGGTTACGATAAAGTTGCCGTCATTTGTGCAGATAGTGTTAGTTTTATTGTACCCATCAAACTTTATTTCAAAATCAAATTTCTCTGCCGCATTCCCGATACGTATGGTTTTAGACCTGATCTCCTCAGAAAAATCCTTAAAATAACTTCTTAGTATGACATTAACATTATCTACTTTTTGAATAATCAACTTTGAACCCGGGCTATTGAGCTCAACAAAACTTTGAAAATCATCCGTTTTTATATTCATCGAGATTTGATACGTACATTTAACCATTGGTATAAGCCCGCAAATGTAAAGTGATTCAGTTTGCCTCTGCTGCTCCCTGTAGTGAATTAAAGGTATAGAAGCAGCTTCACAGAACCTGTGAGTCTCTAGAGATTTTGTTAAATTTACTGTATATCCATTTACCCCAGACTGTAAAATAGTATCTACAACGGGAAATAAACTGCAAGGAAATAAGCAGGAGTCTCTTGAGGTTTTATAATTTAGTGCTTTTGAAGCAGTGAGAGAAATCTCGGATTTCAATGTGCCATAAATTGCAGAATATAGTTTATCATATATCTTATTACCTTGAAGATTTGCAATAAAAACATTTTTTGGGATGCTGTTAATTTCGGTGTAATTTTGTGAGAATAGATTGAGAATGCCCTGATTCGCATTTTCACAAATTTTTGGAATGTTTTCGTCTATTAAGGTTTTACTTCCTTCCACATGTAAACTACTTGACATAGATAACGCGGGAAAAAATGTTTTTAGATGGCTACTGCTCTTCACTGGATCACCACATCAATTATATCACTCAATCGGGCTCTATTTTCAATGCAGTACTCGTTAGAGTAGCCGTTTAAGCCCGAAACATTATCGCATGGTACTTGTACTCGTAATACATCGAGCATACATAAATCATTTTAAAGCCATGCTTACTCGCAATTTTTTCGATTTTATTAGGATGGTAGGCAAACCCGAGAATATCCTTTGGACGATTTTTTATGCTTGCCAGTACGACAGTCTGGAGCTCAAAACCAGCTTTACGTAAAATCTTGAGACAATTCACATCTTTTGAGAACAGTCCGACCTTCCATAATGGATATAAACGGGAATCCAGCAGGTCAAACAATACTATTTTGCCCCCTCTGTTCAGATACCTTGATGCATCAAAGATGAATTTATCAATTTCTTGAAGTGTCAGGTATTGAATTACCCCGGCTGCAGTTATTCTATCAAAACTAAACTCCAATTTCTCCCAGAGGGTTTCATGATTAGCAAGAATCAGGTCGATGTTATTGCATCCTTTTTTCTTGATCCTCTTGCTTGCTTCGCCAAGCATGGACGGGGAAAAATCCACTCCTACAAGCTTTTCATACTCAGGAGCATAGTATGTCAGGAGTTCTGCAGAGCCGCATCCGAAGTCGAGAAGAGTTTTGCCTCCATCAAGGTGAAATAATTTTTCCCTGGCTTCCATAGCAAGAAATTCCTCTGATGAATACCTGTGCCCTCCATGCTTCTTATCCTTAAAAAACTCTTCCCAGACATTTTTTGGTTTAGGCATGTTCCTCGGACTCTCAAACTTTGTTTTTCCTAATATTTTCCCACAAAATCTGTAATTTTAGGCTAGCAATTCTTCAACTTTTACTTGAGCTAGCTAGTAACCCTGGAAGGGATAAAAAATTCCGATTTCACACATATGTGCATAATTATTTATAATTTTCTTTTTACAACAGATATTATTGTCTCTACTTTATTCCTTCTATTGTATGTGATCTTGTCAAACTCTACATTTAACTGCTTTCTATATTTTTGCCGTTTCTTCTCTTTCTTTTTCTTTCTCTTAAAGGTACTATTGAATCTGCTTTTATCTCATTTCTTATTAGAGTATGAATTTCTTCGGAATCATATCCTTTATCCATCACATAACATTGAGACTTTCTTGACCTATTTGATTTCTTTATCAAAGTACTTACATGCTTAATCCCATGATATGTTTTTTGGCTAATTTTCCATCCTATTATTACCTTTTTTATTGTGTCTACTGATATTGAAGCTTTCAGGAAGCTCCGGCGGAGCTTCCCTGTTCTCCTTATTAATTACTTGCATATGAACTCGTAAATCCAGTTGTCTCAATAGCTGTAATAGAAGCATTTTCTCCATCTGAGTAAAATAATTTTAGAACTCTTGATTGAATAAAGTAAGAAAAGAAGGAAAATTGAGGCTCTATTAAATAGATAAAGACAAATTCAGAGCTTCTGGAAATTGTTGAAGAATAACTTTTGTGCCTTTTTAGTAAAGCTCAAAACTATCCCATGATTCTTTATATTTTTCAAGGGTTGCCCTTTCTTGCAAAGTTAGAAAAAGGTAATTTTCAGCTTTTAAGGTACGTATCAGGACTTTCAGGTTTTTGAGAGCTTTTTCTCCAGTATTGAATTTGCAATCCAGACGTATGGGCATGTTTGACATATCCACTAGCTCCCAGGGATGCACAAAGATAACAGGTGCTTTTGAGAGTTTAATCAATGGGAGAAAAAACTCTGGTGGGAGTCTTAGAAATGAAGAAGTAATTGTGGCAGGAATCCTGACTATCCTGCTTTCCGATTTATCCTTAAAGAAAGGTGGTTTGTACATTGCAAGGGAAGAATCATATAGAAAACCTTCTTTTTCCAGGAGTTTTAGATAACTTTTTGGAAACTGGAGGTTCGGAGCCCTGAAAGAGACAAGTTTCTTTTCAAATTTTCTAAGAGTTTTTCCAGCCTGTTTAAGAGCAAACCTGGCTTCTTCCTCTGTCATTTGATCGAAGCGTGCATGGGTATATCCGTGACATCCAAGCTCGTGCCCGTCTTCAGGAATTCGGCATATAAGGTTCGGATACCGCTCAGCCATTGTTCCGGTCACGAAGAATGTGGCTCTTATTCCTTCTTCTTTAAAAAGGTCAAGTAGCTTGGGCAGCCCTTCTTCCATGCCTCTAGTACTTGAAAGCATTGGGGGGCAGTCTTCTTCTACATCAATGGTTATTGTGATATTTCTCATAAATAACACTTGTATATACCTTGCTGGTTTGCTCACATATCCAATTCCAATCATAGTTTGAGAGCCCCCGGATAGCTTCCTCAGCAAAGGAAGTTCGAAGGGCAGGAGTTTCTATCAGATTTTCAAGGTAAAATAAAAATTCCTCAAGGCTGTCTGCAAGGTAACCGTTTATACCGTTCTTGATAATATCCGATACCCCGCTATTATTCATTGCAACGACAGGAACCTTTCTTGAGATTGCTTCCAGTATCGAGACTCCAAAGGCCTCATTAGTAGATGGTAGAGCAAAGATATCAGCCTGTTCGAGATATCCCAACACTTTTTCCCTGGATATTTCTCCTGTAAAATAGAAATTGTTGGATAAACCTGACTTCTCTACTATTCTTTCTAATTTTTCTCTCAGTGGGCCATCTCCTATCATTAAAAACAACAAATTTTTATATTTTTCCAGAAGTAAAGGAGCAAGATCTATAATGTTCTGGACACCCTTCTTCTTTGTCATACGTGCAACCGTAACGATTACAATTTTTCCTTTTGTATCAACAGGAAGGGGAATTTTGATGATTTTATCTTCAGAATCTATTCCGTTAAAAATCCGGTAAATCGGTTTTTTTGTCATTAGTCTTGAGTCCTTTTCAACCGCCGAACTGACAGCGATTACAGCATCAGCATATCTTAAAAGCAGTCTACCTGCAATATATAGAAGCTGGCGATATGGGGTATTTCCTACCAGGGAGTGATTGGTAACTATTACAGGAATACCAAGCTTTCGGGATGCGAGAAGAGCACTCATACCCATAGGTGAGTCCAACCCGTGAGGATTGACAATTTCGTAATTTCCATTTTTCAAAAGGCTAAAGAGTTCCTTATATGCAGACGGTGTGAGAAAACGTTGCTGTCCTGGTAAAGGACTTCCTTTGACTCTTATTACCGAAACTCCGTCCTTTATACTGTATTGAGGGACTCCAGGGTAGCTTCTGGTAATTACACTTACCTTATGACCATGCATGCTCAGTGTTTTAGCGAGGGTGTGCATCGAGTACTCGATTCCTCCAACCTTTGGAAAATACCAGTCGCTGATTAATGCGATTTTGTATTTTTCCATATTTCAATCCCTCCGTAGTAAGACAGGTACAGGAACCCTATCAGACTGCTGAGCCCGAAGGATATAAAACGTTCCAGAATTACGAAGCTGCCTGAAGATGCAAGAGGTAACCCCAAATATAGAAGCAGAGATATTAGACCTCCTTCTACTATTCCAAGTCCCCCAGGGGTTATTGGCAGGATTCCCAACAGCAAGTACAATATCGAGACTGCTGCGATGGTATATAGTGAAAGATTAAGATTGAGGGCAAGAGCAATCAACTTGAGGCGTATTATATCAAGAACCCAGACCCCACTGGATAACACGAGTACAGGAATATAAGACTTCTTAAGTTGTCTCCAGTTTTGCTGTATCTCCTTAAGAAGGGCAGTAAGTATCTCCCGGAAAAACCATACCAGTACCCCGATTATAATTAAAGCTAGAAGCAACAGATAAGTAGAATTTAAGGTCAGGATACTTTTCTGCGGAAGGAGTTTGATATCTAAAGAAGGAAAGAAATATACTACATATAATAAAAGCAGGATAATGGGAACCGTTTCAACCAGCCTTTCAAAAAGGACAGTTATGAAACCATCAGTATAACTTATCCCGAAGCGTTTCTTAGCCCAGAGTATCCTCAAGGGCTCACCTCCTGTCCGGTTCGCTGGAGTTAAGTTGTTCACAAAGATTGCCCCAAAAAGAATGGGAAGAAGGTCTGTAGCTTTGAGCTCATATCCAATGCAGGAAAGTACCTGCTGCCAGCGTACCGCAAACAAGTACACACTCAGGAGATAAATTAAAAATGCCAGAATCACATATTGGATTTGAGTCTCTGCAAGAATTTTCAAGCTCTCTCCAAGCACAGGTACAATCTCTATCCAGTAGGTTCGGATCAAAAATACTCCCACTGTAAACAGTAAGAGTATCACCATGACTTTTTTCAAGATTACCCGGCTCAAAAACACACCTTCACAGGGACTCGAGTAGAATTTTATTATGCAGTTTTGCATTAACTAAAACTTAGTCACTGATTTCCTGCAAATTGAGACCTAGTTACAATCTGGATTCAATATTTCTGAATCTCGAAAAGGGAACATTAGTTTACTCTTATATCCAGAGACATAATTTTACATGTCCTAAAGCTATAATTCTTAAAAACATTTCTGTCATTTTCCCTAACCCTTTACTCCATACTTAAATTAGGCTCTTTTTATATAATTCCTATCATCATTTTTTTTCTCGAATTTAAATTTTAGCACTCAGTTTCCTACTGGATTCTAACGTTTCTCTAAATTCTAATACTCCTTTTTTTCTTTCTTATATTTCGGCTCTGTAGAAATCCTCTAAATTCTGTTTTTACCCAAAAATTATAAAAATAAAATTGTAAAAATGCTCCTTAATTTTTTTGTCCACACAAAAAACAAAGGAGCAATTGCTATTGTCATCAAATAAG